>OOCZ01001663.1_pt1 | contig 13509 bp, 10 predicted proteins | sample 1671631 | NCBI WGS metagenome assembly OOCZ01 (sample SAMN06348176, study PRJEB24527) | human gut metagenome | reverse complement strand
AAGGGACGCTGTCCCTTGACCCTGCAAGGGGCAATTGCCCCTTGACCCCTTCGCGCGATTGGTTTGAGCGCTCTTCCATACTTTACCCGCGTGTTAATCCGTCAGGCGTTCCTTCGTCTCGCGTCCCTCACGCAATAATTTTCTCATTCCTTCCCTATCCTCATCCCGCAGCGCGTCCCGATACTCCGTCACCCGCTGCACCAAGTTCTCCACCACCGGCAGCAGCGCCTCTCGATTATCAAAGAACAGCTCCGTCCACATATCCTCATTCAGCCTTGCCACGCGCGTCATATCCGCGAAACTCCCTGCCGAGAACCCGCGGTGCTTATCCGCCAGCGGGCACTTCACATACGCGCTCGACACGACATGCGCCAGCTGCGACGTATACGCAATCATCTCGTCATGCGTCTTCGTCGTCGTGAACTGCACGCGCAGAAAGCCCAGTTCCATGAAAAAGTCGCGGGCGCGCTGCAAAACCGCCGGGTCGTCGTCGCCGTGACCGCACAGAATCATCGACGCATGGTCGAACAGATCATCGCGGGCGTACTTGAAGCCGCTGTACTCGCGCCCCGCCATCGGGTGTCCGCCGATGAAATGCCACGCATACCGCTGTGATACGGGAAACAGTGCGTCGCAAATCACCTGCTTCACGCCGCCGCAGTCAATCACAAGGCTGTCGGGCTTAAAGTCCGCCGCGTGCGCGGTCACATAGTCGATAATCCCCTGCGGGTACAGGCAGATCAGCACAACATCGCACTGCGGCAGCGTCTCCGCCGTCAGTTCGCCGTCAATCGCCTCCATCAGGAACGCGCGGCGCATCGTGTCCGCATTCTTGTCCGTGCCATAAACCGTGTACGGCGTGTGGAGCTTGATGGTTTTCGCGAGTGAGCCGCCAATCAGTCCCAAGCCGACAATACCTACATTCTGCATGAAAAAAATCCTCCGTTCTTCTGCACTCCCGTTTCAAGGAATGCGCTGCAACGGAGGATTTCGACGTATCATGCGTTTTTTCCTGCTGATTTACGCCTGAACCGTGGCTTTCTGCTGCTTTTTCTGCTTCTTCGCCGGCTGCTCGCCAACTTTCGGGACGTGGTATTCACACTTTTCGTCAAAGCGGACGGATTCCGGCGGCTTCTCCAGTTCTTCCGGATGATTGAGCAGATACGACATCGTGCCGAAGAACGCCGCGTAGTGCGCGCCGGAGCAGACGCGCTCATCCGCCGTGATGCCGATGGGCAGGAAGCGCTTCATGCGCGCCTCCCCCTTCCCCACCACGGCAACCTTCTCCACGGTACCCATGCCGAAGAACAGCGTAACCGAACCGAAGTTGTAGATGTGGTGGTTGACGTGATGCAGGCCGATGGAGGCATTGTTGGTGATGTACATGCTGGTATGGAAGGGCAGCTCGTCCAGCAGCGCGCCGGGGCAGAGCCCGTAGCGATCAAGCAGGCGAACCAGCGCGACGATGCACGTCGCCAGGCCGGGGACAACCAGCACGCCCTTCGCCAGCTTATCCGCGAAGTTCTTCTTGTCCTCGCCGCGGTTGGCGTTGATGACGGCTTCCATGCGGTCGCGCACGTCGTAGATGGTGTCGGTCAGGTCGTACTTCACCTTCACCGCCGTCTCGCCCATTTCGGCGTTCTGCGGGTTTTTGAGCATCGTGAAGGACACGGCGCACATGTTCCGCGCAAAGAACTGCTTATTGAGGATGAAGCGGTTGATTTCCGGGTGCTGGGACACAGTGCGGACGAACGCGGCGGTAATAATCTGCATGAACGTGATTTTCTCGCCCTTCGCCGCCTGCGCCGCAATGTAGCGCGTCAGCAGCTCATAGTCCACGCGGTGCTGCAGAAAAACCTGCGCGTCGCAGCGCATGGGCATCAGGTACGGCGTAATGCCGACGATGGGGTCAATGGACGACACGCGCCGTCCGTCGGGTCGAAATCCGAACATGGTACTTTCCTCTCTCTCTTGTCCTCGGCTGTCCATCGGAATGAATGAAAAATGAATGATTTCAGCCGCAATTTTATTGTAAGGATTTTGGACGATTTGTCAATAGGGCATCGGCGGATGATTTCGGATGTGCGCAAAAAGGCACTGCCGCGCTGCAGCAGTGCCCATTGCTTTGCCCTTTGACTGGGATTTTTACCAAGTCGCCTTCATGGCCTGTTCCACGCACTTCTGGTGATCTGCATCCACGCGGTCTGTACCGTGGGTCTTGCTGCCGTAGAAGTGCAGGCAGAACTGCCCATCGAAGTTGTTGTCCAGAATTGTGTTTGTGCCGTGGGGTTCGGAGTAAATCGACGCGGCATACACATGCCCGTTGTACTTCACCAGCACTGCGCGGCGGCGCCAGCTGAACGTGCCGCCGTTGATTTTCTTGAGAATCGCGGTATCTTCCGCCGTCAGCGGCTCGGCGTCCATATGGTTGCCGCCGCTCTGCCGGCGCGCGGAGAAAATCAGCCCCGTGCTGACGTCCTTAATCTGGAATACAGCGCCGTTCGGGATGACGTTCTTGCCGCCATTGAACCAGTCCAGTCGCTCAGTGGTAATCTTGCCGCTGCTGGCGCTCGCCACGGCGGATTCAATCTTCTTGAGCGTCGCGCTGCCTGCCACGCCGTCCGCCGTCAGACCGTATTTTTTCTGGAATGCCTTGACGGCGCTCTCGGTCGTCGCGCCGAACGAACCATCGACATACGCCGTGTAGAAGCCCAGCTTCTTCAGGTTGGTCTGCAGCGTCTTGACTGCCGTGCCGGTTGCGCCCTTGCGGAGCGAATCGTCATCGGTGCTGGTATTGCTGTCCGCGTTTTTGTATGCGCTGTCGAGCTTTTTGAGCGTTTCGCTGCCCGCTACGCCATCCGCCGTCAGGTTATACTTCTTCTGGAACGCCTTGACCGCCGCAACCGTCGTATCGCCATAATCGCCGTCAATGGACGCGTTGTAGAAGCCGAGCTTTTTCAGCTTCGTCTGCAAGTCCTTGACCGCGCTGCCGGTTGCGCCCTTGCGGAGCGAGCCGTCGTCCTTGTCGCTGTCCGCGTTCTTGTACGCGCTGTCGAGCTTTTTGAGCGTTTCGCTGCCCGCCACGCCATCCGCCGTCAGGTTATACTTCTTCTGAAACGCCTTGACCGCCGCAACCGTCGTATCGCCGTAGCTGCCATCGACATAGGCGTTATAGAAGCCGAGCTTTTTCAGCTTCGTCTGCAAATCCTTGACCGCGCTGCCGGTTGCGCCTTTGCGGAGCGAGCCGTCGTCCTTGTCGCTGTCCGCGTTCTTGTACGCGGTGTCGAGCTTCTTGAGCGTTTCGCTGCCCGCCACGCCGTCCGCCGTCAGGTTATACTTCTTCTGAAACGCACGAACCGCCGCGTATGTGCCCGAACCAAACGTGCTGTCCACCGTGCCGCTGTAATAGCCCAGCTTCTTCAGCTTCGTCTGCAAGTCCTTGACGGCGCTGCCGCTGTCGCCCATGCGGAGCGAATCATCGTCCTTGTCGCTGTCCGCGTTCTTGTAGACACTGTCCAGCTTTTTGAGCGTCTCTTTGCCTGCAATGCCATCCGCCGTCAGGTTATACTTCTTCTGGAACGCCTTGACCGCCGCGACGGTCGTGTCGCCATAATCGCCATCGACATAAGCATCATAATAGCCGAGTTTTTTCAGCTTTGTCTGCAAATCCTTGACGTCGCTGCCAGTGCTCCCCTTTTCCAGCCGCGTCGTGCTGCTGGAAGAACTGGAACTGCTGGCCGTCTTGGTCACGCTGACATACGTTTTATAGACATAGCCGGTGTATTTCCCGTAAGTCACTTTATACCAGCTGCCGCTTTTGCCGAGAACCTCCAGCTTCGTTCCTTTGGGCAGGGTTTGCAGGGCATCGCTGGTCGAGGATGCTTTTTCGCGCAGAATGAGCTTGCGCGCAGTGACCGTCGCCGTATCCGCCAAGGCGGAGGAACAGCCCAGCAGCATCAGCGCCACCGCGCCAGACAGAAGCCGCCGCAGCCCGGAATTCATCATGGGGAAATCACTCCTTTCCGTACAGCCTGATTTTATTACAAAATTGTTGCATTGTCAAGAGGCTTTTTCCCTGTGAATTGTAAATTCTGTGGCGTTTTGGCGGATTCTCCCCTGTTAAATTCGGCGATTATCTTCCCGTTTACAATATCTTTTTTTCATGAACATGTTTCCGGTATTTGATAAAATGTTACGTTTTTGTTGAGCGTACAGCGCCTTTTTGTGCCGATTTCCCTCTGCCGAACTGTCCGAGCGTCATTTTGCTGTTCGCCTTGATGAATCGGCGGAATTGTGATATAATGAAAATTGGTGCTTTGTCACCGTTGCGATTTTGATATACTTCCTTCATTATAAGAGGAGTTTTTTCATGGCAAATCAAGCAAATCACTATGATGCGGGCAATATTCAGGTGCTGGAAGGGCTGGAAGCGGTTCGGATGCGTCCGGGCATGTATATCGGCACCACCTCGACGCGCGGTCTGCATCACCTGCTCTGGGAAATTGTGGATAACGCGATTGACGAGGCGTCGAACGGCTTTGCGGATGAGGTGCGCGTGACGCTGCACACGGACGGCTCCGCGTCGGTGTACGACAACGGGCGCGGTATGCCCGTGGATGAGCACCCGACCATGCACGTCAGCGGCGCGGAGGTCATTTTCACCGTGCTGCACGCGGGCGGCAAGTTCAACAACGAGAATTACAGCTATTCCGGCGGTCTGCACGGCGTGGGCGCGTCGGTCGTCAACGCGCTGAGCAAGTGGCTGACCGTGGACATCTACCGCGATTTCAGCCACTATGCCATGCGCTTCACAAGCCAGTTCGACGAGAAGAAGGGCAAGGTCATCGCGGGCAAGCCGGACGCACCCTTGGCAAAAGTCGGCAATACACGCAAGAAGGGCACACTCGTGCGTTTTCTGCCCGATGACGCGATTTTCGAGGACGTGCGCTTCAATTACGACACGGTGTTCCGCCGCTTGCAGGAGTTGGCATACCTGAACCGGGGCTTGAAAATTGTCTTTCTCGACGAGCGTGTGAGCGACCCCGCCCGCCGCGAAACGACCTTCCACTACGAGGGCGGCATCATCGACTATGTGCGGTATTTGAACGACGGCAAAACCGTCCTGCACGATCAGCCGATTTACCTCGAAGGGCAGAAGGATTCCGTCATCTGCCGCGTCGCCATTCAGTACACCGACGGCTACACCGAGAGCCTTTTTTCCTATGTCAACAACATCCCCACGGGCGAAGGCGGAACGCACGAAACAGGCTTCAAGGCGGCATTCACGAAGATGTTCAACGACTACGCCCGCCGCAACGGCTTCCTGAAGGAAAAGGACAGCAACCTGACGGGCGAGGACTTCCGCGAAGGCTTGAGCTGCGTGCTGACGACGATGGTCAAGAATCCGCAGTTCGAGGGGCAGACGAAGGGGCGGCTGGGCAACAGCGAAGTTCGCCCCGCGGTGGAGGCCATCATCACCCAGCAGCTGACGGACTGGCTGGAGAACCTCAAGAATCAGGAGATTGCCCAGCAGATTGTGCAGAAGGCGATTCGCGCCGCGCAGGTGCGGGAAGCCGCGCGCAAGACCCGCGACAACGCCCGCAAGGCAAATCAGTTAGACGCCGCGCCGCTGGTCGGCAAGCTCAGCGCCTGCCGCGGCAAAAAGGCGGAGGACAATGAGCTGTTCATCGTCGAGGGCGATTCCGCAGGCGGCAGCGCCAAGCAGGGGCGCGACAGCCGCTATCAGGCGATTCTCCCCCTGCGCGGCAAGCCCCTCAATGCCGAAAAGAAGCGGCTGGATCAGGTGCTGAGCAACGAGGAGTTCCGCTCGCTGATTACCGCGCTCGGCACGTCCATCGACGAGAATTTCAACCTCGCCAACCTCAAATACAACAAAGTCATCATCCTCTCCGATGCCGATCAGGACGGCGCGCACATCCGTGCCATCCTGCTGACGTTCTTCTTCCGCTACATGAAAGAGCTTGTCACCGGCGGTCACGTTTATATCGGAATGCCGCCGCTGTACAAGGTGCAAAAGGGCAGCAAAGTCCTCTATGCCTACGACGACAAGGAGCTGGCGAAGTGCATCAAGGAAGCGGGCAAAGGCTACACGCTTCAGCGCTACAAAGGCTTGGGCGAAATGAATCCCGAACAGCTCTGGGCGACGACGATGGATCCTTCCCAGCGCAAACTGATGCAGGTGACGATTGAGGACGCAGCGCTGGCTGACCGCCGCATTACCATCCTGATGGGCGACAAGGTCGAGCCGCGCCGCGACTACATCATCGAGAACGCCGACTTCAATAAGCCGGATAATTTCGAGCTGCCGGAAGATCAGCGAGGGGAAGGAAAGTAAGTTATGGCAAAGAAAACAAGCGATAACCGCCCGATTCCCAAGGACGACCCGTCGCGCATCCTGCAAACGACCGTCGAGGACGTGATGCACCAGTCCATGATTCCCTACGCGGAGCATGTCATTCTGGAACGTGCCCTGCCGCGCGTCGAGGATGGCTTAAAACCCGTGCAGCGCCGCATTCTCTATACCATGATGGAACTGGGCACGACGCCCGACAAGCCGCACCGCAAGTGCGCCCGCATCGTCGGCGACTGCCTGGGCAAATATCACCCGCACGGCGATTCCTCCGTGTACGACGCGCTCGTGCGCATGGCGCAGGACTTCTCCATGCGCGGGCCGATGGTCGATGGGCACGGCAATTTCGGCTCCATTGACGGCGACAGCGCTGCCGCCATGCGTTACACCGAGGCGCGCATGACGCCCCTCGCGCTGGAAATGCTGCGCGACATTGAGAAGGACACCGTGCCGTTCCGCCTGAATTTCGACGACACGCTCAAAGAGCCGGACATGCTGCCCGCGCGCTTTCCGAATCTGCTCGTCAACGGCGCGAGCGGCATCGCGGTAGGGCTGGCGACGAACATTCCCCCGCACAATCTGGGCGAAAGCATCCGCGCGGCGATTGCTGTGATGGAGAATCCGGACATTCCGCTGGATGAGCTGATGAAAATCATCCCCGGCCCGGACTTCCCCACCGGCGGCGTGCTGGTGAAAAACGAGGAAATCCGCAGAGGCTATGAGACCGGACGCTCGAAGCTGTCCCTGCGCGCGCGTGTGCATGTGGAGGACGGCGTGAACGGGCGCAAGCTGCTTGTCATCACGGAAATCCCCTACATGGTCAACAAAGCCGCGATGCTGGAGAAGATTTTGAAGCTGTCGGAAGAAAAGAAGGGGCAGCTGCAAAACATCTACGACATCCGCGACGAATCCGACCGCGAGGGAATGCGCGCCGTCATCGAGCTGAAGAAGGATGCCGACCCGGACAAGGTGCTGAAAGTGCTCTACAAGTATTCGGACTTGCAGGTCACCTTCGGCGTGAACATGGTCGCCATCGCCGAGGGCAAGCCCGTGCAGATGGGGCTGAAAACGATGCTGGGGCACTTCATCCGCCATCAGAAGAACGTCATCACCTGCCGCACGGAGTACGACCTGAAGCAGGCGAAAGCCCGCGCGCACATTTTGCAGGGGCTGATGATTGCGGTGGACAACCTCGACGAGGTCATCGCGCTGATTCGCTCCTCGAAGAACCCGAAAGAAGCAAAAACCCGCCTGATGGAGCGCTTCGAGCTGTCCGACGCACAAGCACAGGCGATTCTGGATATGCGTTTGCAGCGGCTGACGAATCTGGAAATCATCGCCCTGCGCAAGGAGTACGAGGACATCCTGAAGCTCATCGACCGCTTGGAGGGCATCCTGCACAGCGAGAAAAAGCTGCTGGCGGTCATCCGCAAGGAATTGCAGGAGATTGCCGAGGAATTCGCCGACGAGCGCCGCACAACCATCGAAAAAGCGGACGAATCCCCGCTGGAAGTTGAGGAAGAGACCGCCGCGCCGGAAGAGGTCATCGTGGCGTTCACGGGCGCGGGGCAATTGAAGCGCATGAATCCCGCGCTCTACAAGAAAACGCCGCTCCCGACCCGCGCGGAGGACGACAAGGAGTTCGCCGACTTCCTGTTCATGGCCAAAACAGACGAGACGCTGCTCATCTTCACCGACCACGGCAACTGCTATCCCCTGCCTGTTGCGTCGCTGAACGAAGTCAAGCCCAAGGATCGCGGGCAGCTGCTTTCGGGCGTGCTGGCCGGGCTGGAGGACGACGAGAAGGCGCTGTGGATGACGTGCATCCGCATGGCGGACGTCGGGCATCTGCCGGACATTCTCTTCATCACCCGGCAGGGCATGGTGAAACGCACCGCCGCTGCGGATTACGACGTGCGCAGCAAGAAATTCGCCGCCGTGAACGTGAAGGACGGCGATCGTCTGCTGACAATTCTCCCCGCCGCCAGTCGCGACGACCTGCTGTTGTTCACCCGCAGCGGTCTGTGCATCCGCTTCTCACTCGACAGCGTGCCGGTGCAGGGGCGCGTCGCCGCCGGGGTGCGCTGTATGCAGGTGGAGGACGGCGACGAGGTCATCTGGTGCGGGCAGCTGCAAGACAGCGACCAAATCGTGCTGCTGACCGACCGCGGCTACGCCAAACGCCTGCTCTCCGTTGATTTCGAGAAGCAGAACCGCAACGGCAAGGGCGTGAAGTCGTTCTATTTCAACAAGAATGGCAGCAACGGCAAACAGCTTGCGGGCGTGGTGCGGTTGGAGAAGGACGATCACCTGATTCGCGTGCAGCAGGCGAAATCCCCCGCGACGCTGGTGGAGCGCGACGCGGTGCGCCTGCAAGGCAAGCAGGATCGCGGAATGCCGCTGGTTATCGCGGTGATGGACGACGTGGTGACGGGGGCAGAGCTGTTGGAATAACAGCACCCGCATGGCGCCGAAAAAAGGGTCAAGGGGCAATGCCCCTTGCGGGGTTAAGGGGCGGCGCCCCTTATGGGGCTTGGGGCAACGCCCCAACTGTTGCTCCGTTAAACCTACTCAAAGAGGAAAAACAAGTCCGGCAACTTCGCCGCAGGCAGCGAAGCGTCCCTGCGCACAAACTAAAAAACTTCCAATAAAAATCAAGTAGCATCCGGAGGCGAACGCCGAAGGAGTCCAGAGGGCGATCGCAGACTTCGTCTGTTTTTATGCCCTCTGGAACTCGCGGAAGTTACCACTATGGAAATGAAGTCAACTATGCCTATCCGCATAAGCATCCAACTGCTTCATAGTTGGCTTTTCCCCTTGCAACAAGCGCCAAAACGTGATATGATGAGGACGAATGACGGAGGTGAACGCGTATGAATTCGCGCAACTCTTTTTCCTCGCTGACCATTACGCAGCTGGTGATTCACCTCACCGGCGCCCTGCTGGAACTCTACGCCGATGACACGCAGGAAATCCAAGTCATGGCATCCGGTGACGACCACGATATGAAGGCGGTTTCGCTCGCCCAGAACGGCGATACGCTGACGCTGGAGCAGTCCGCCGCCGCACTTTCTCCCTTGCCGCTCAGCGCCCGCTGGCTGCAAGTGACCATCCGCATTCCGCGCGCGTGGAAGGGGCGGGTCGAGATTCGCACGACGTCCGGCAGCGTGCATGTCCGCGGTTTGCAGGTCAGTGACCTGTCCGTGGAGTCTCTCTCCGGCTTCGTGATGCTCTCCGACTTGAGCAGCCTGAGCCTGAAGGTCAAGAACGGCAGCGGCGACATTGCCGGCAGCGACTTGTCCGGTCAGGATTGCAGCCTGTTCACGACGACGGGGATGCTCTGTCTGGAGCGCCTTGCGTTTCTGAACATCTCGCTGTCCTCGGTCAGCCGGGGCGCAATGCTCTCTTTTGCGGAGATGTTCTCCACCTTCAAGGGCGGCTCGGTCGCAGGCGGCATCAGTCTGGAGATTCCCGGCGCGCAGTGTGACGCCATTCTTCGCTCGGTGTCCGGGCGGCTGCTGACGGACGGCGTATCCATCGTCGATGGCGCACCGTCTGTCCGCGTAACAACGGCTTCGGGCAACCTGACCATCCGGCGGATTTCCCCGGAGAAACTGACAGAAAACGAATAATTAGGAGGACGATTTTTATGGCACGACAGAACTTTGGCTTCGGCGGCGGCGCGAACATGCAGCAGCTCATGCGTCAGGCGCAGAAAATGCAGCAGGCAATGACGGACGCGCAGGAAAAGCTGGATGCGCAGGAGTACGAAGCGCAGTCCGGCGGCGGCGTGGTAAGCGTGAAGGTGAACGGCAAGCGCGAGCTGCTGTCCCTGACGATTGACCCCAAGGTCGTTGACCCGGACGACGTGGAAATGCTGCAGGACCTTGTGATGGCGGCGGTGAACGAAGCGCTGCGCAAGGGTGAAGCAAACCGCGAAGAGACGATGAACAAGATGGCGCCCGGCATGGGCGGTATGGGCGGTCTGTTCTAATGCCCGGACAAATCGAACCGATTGAGCGGATGGTGTCGGAGCTGTCTCGGCTGCCCGGCATCGGTCACAAGACGGCGGCACGGCTGGCATACCATATCGTCGGAATGCCGCTGGAAGATGTTCACGCGCTGGCAGCAGCGCTGTGGCAGGGACGCAAGGCGATTCGCTACTGCGACGTGTGCGGCAATTTTTCCTCCGCTGAAAAGTGCGCCGTGTGTGCGGATGAAAGCCGCCATAACGGACAAATCTGCGTCGTGCGCGACCCGCGCGATGTGGCCGCCATGGAGCGGATGCACGATTACCACGGGCTGTACCACGTCCTGCACGGCACGCTGTCGCCGATGGACGGCATCGGACCGGATGATATTCACATCAAGGAACTGATGACGCGCCTGCAGACCGAGCCGGTCAGCGAAGTGATTCTGGCGACGAACCCCGACATCGAGGGCGAAGCAACCGCAACCTACATTGCGCGGCTCATTAAGCCCATGGGCATCAAGTGCACCCGCATTGCCCACGGCGTCCCCGTCGGCAGCGACCTTGAATACGCCGACGAAGTGACGCTCTCGAAGGCGATGGAGGGACGAAGGGAGCTGTGAGGGGAACCACCAGAGGCTCTGCCTCTGGACTCCGCAAGGGAGTTCCTCCCTTGACCCTTCCGCGCGATTGAGTTGAGCGCATTTTCATGCTACGCCCGCGTGTTTATCCAAGAAACGGATAAAATCAACCGCAAATAACCCCAAAAGCAGCGGCGCCGAAGGTTTCCAAAGGGCGATCGCAAACTTCGTTTGTTTTCACGCCCTTTGGTCGCCTCCGCAGAGGCGAAACCCTCTGCAACACAAAAAATCAAGTCACGAATATACCGAAAAGCCCTTTTCCCCGCTTTTCCGCCGGAAAAAGCGTCATTTCCCCGCTTTTTCCGCCGCAATCTTCCGTGCCAGCTCAATCAGGCGGTCAGCCAGATTCTCCTCGACCACCATCGGCTCCTGCCCCTTGATGAACAGTACACCGCCGCGCTTGCCGCCCGCCATGCCAATGTCCGCTTCGCGCGCTTCGCCGGGACCGTTCACCACGCAGCCCATCACCGCCACCTTCAGCGGCACTTGAATATCCGAAAGCTCCTTCTCCACGCGCGCGGCAATGCCCGCCACGTCGATGCACGTCCGCCCGCACGTCGGGCAGGACACCAGCTGCACGCCGTGCGTCCGCAGATTCAGCGCGTGCAGGATGTCCCACGCCGCCTTTGCTTCCGGCACGGGGTCGCCCGTCAGGCTGACGCGAATCGTGTTGCCGATGCCCTCCGCCAGCAGCGCGCCGATGCCAATCGCGCTCTTGATTGTCCCCTGCCCCGGCAGACCCGCCTCGGTCACGCCGACGTGCAGCGGATAATCGCAGCGCTTCGCCGCCAGCTCGTAGGCAGCAATCGTCAGGCGCACATCCGACGCCTTCATGGACAGCACAATGTCCTCGAAGCCGACTTTCTCCAGCATCCGCGCGTGATTCAGCGCGCTTTCCACCAGCCCCTCGGCGCACGGCTGCCCGTACTTCGCCAGAATATCCTTCTCAATCGACCCGGTGTTCACGCCGATGCGAATCGGGATGTGGTGCGCCTTTGCCGCCGCCGCCAGTTCCCGAACGTGCGCTTCGCCGCCGATATTGCCGGGATTGATGCGCAGCTTGTGGATGCCGTTTTCCGCCGCGGCAATGGCAAGGCGGTGGTTGAAGTGGATATCCGCCACCAGCGGCACGGGCGAGCCGTCCACCAGCGTGCGGACAGCGCGGGCGCAATCCTCGTCGTACACGCTGACGCGCACGATGTCGCAGCCCGCTTTCGCCAAGGCGCGAATCTGCCCAAGCGTCGCCTGTGCGTCGCGCGTGTCGGTGTTCGTCATGGACTGCACCCAGACCGGGTTGTGTCCGCCCAGCGTCAAGTTGCCGACGCGAACCATTCTCGTTTCGTACATATCATTCACCTCAGTGTCCCATCAGGGTCCAAACGTCCTTAAATACCAGCAGAATCATCAACCCGAAGAGCAGCGCCATGCCAATCAGGTTGACGATGGCTTCCTTCTTCTGCGGCAGCGGCTTGCGGCGGATAGCTTCCACCAGCAGGAACAGGAACCGCGCGCCGTCCAGCCCCGGAATCGGCAGCAGGTTCATGATGCCCAAGTTGATGGAGATGACGACCAGCGCGTTGATGAACGCCGCGAAGCCGTAGGTGTTGACCTGCTCGCTGACCGCCGCGACTGTGCCGACGACGCCGCCGACTTCATTCAGCCCCGCGCCCGTCGTGACCATATCGCGCAGCGCCTGCCCGATGATTGTCGCGGCGTTGACGCACACGTTCCAGCTGTCCCGCACAGCCTCCCTGAACGACACGGGCAGCATCTCGCCCGACGCAACCGCGCTGACGTGGATGCCCATGCGGTAGCGCCCGGTTTCCGTATCATAGAACGGGGTGAGGGTGATTTCGGTGCGCTCACCGTCGCGGCGGATGCCCAGCACCATCGCGTCGCCCTGCGAGGCGTTAATCAGCTCCGTCAGCGACTGCGACGCGTTTTCGGGATTCGGCGCTGTGCCGTTGACGTCAAGGATAATATCGCCCGCCTGAAGCCCCGCGGTGTACGCCGGGCCGCCCTGCTCCACGTCCGCAACGAGGGCTTCCGTGCCCGTCACGCCGCCAATCCAGAAGTACAGCACCAGCACCACCAGCGGCAGCAGGAAGTTCATGCCCGGCCCCATCAGCACCGACAGCACCCGCTTCCAAACCGGCTGCTTGCCGAACGCGCGCGGGTCGTTCGTGGCTTTGCCCTCCACATCGTCCTCGCCGTAGAACGCGCAGTACCCGCCCAGCGGGATGCACCGCAGCGCGAATTTCGTCCCGGACTTTCCCGTCCACCCGACGATTTTCGGCCCGAACCCAATCGCGAACTCCATGACCTCTATCCCTGTCATGCGCGCGAAAATGTAATGCCCAAATTCATGCACCGTAATCAGGATTCCCAGCAGCAGCAGCGCCACCAGCACCGAAACAACTGTCATAGCTTTCCTTTCTTAGAAGGGAGAGACGCAAGGGGCTTTGCCCCTTGACCCCACCAGAGGCTTTGCCTCTGGACTCCACAAGGGACTTCGTCCCTTGACCCTT
>OOCZ01001660.1_pt1 | contig 13531 bp, 15 predicted proteins | sample 1671631 | NCBI WGS metagenome assembly OOCZ01 (sample SAMN06348176, study PRJEB24527) | human gut metagenome | reverse complement strand
CCTGCCCCTTCTGCCGGCTCATCCTGTACTGTACCGCCGTGCAGTGCTGCAATTTCCCGCACCAACGCCAAACCCAGTCCTGCGCCGCCCATTTCGCGGCTTCTGGATTTGTCCACACGGAAAAACGGTTCAAAGATGCTGGTTCTGTATTCATCGGGAATACCGCAGCCGGTATCTGCAACGCGCAGTATTGCTTTGCCGTTTGACCGGCTGATCGTAATCTGCACAGAACCGCCCGGCTGATTGTACTTGATCGCATTTTCCACAAGGTTGAACAGCATACGGTAAATCAGGGCATCGCTTCCGATAATATGAATATCCTCACATTCCTGATGCAAGGTGATCTGCTTTTTCTGGGCCAGCGGCGTCAGATCCGTCACAATTTCATCTGCCAGCGGCGCAAGCTCAATGCAGTCATCCCGCGGAACGGCCTGCAAATTGCTCATTTCCAGCAGGGTCCGTACAAGCGCCGATAAACGGGCTATCTGCTCTGTCTGAAAGTGTACCAGCTCTGCGGTTTCCGCGTCCGTATTCATGTGATCTTCGGCAAAGATTTCCAGTTTTGCCTGCATGATGGCCAGCGGTGTTTTCAGCTCATGGGCTGCATTCCCGGCAAACTGTCGCTGTAGGTCAAAGGAATGGGCTAGGCGATCCAGCATTTGATTGACAGATTGACTTAGCTGCCGAAATTCCGCAACGGTATTTTCTTCCAGCCGTACATCAACCAGATTATCCTGATCGACCTTCTCGGCCTGCTGTGCCAGCTCTTTCAGTGGTTCCAGCGCTTTGCCGCTGATAAAATAAGCAATCGCTGCGCTGAACAGCGTCACCACTGCCGTAATGCACCACCCTTTGCGGCCAAAAATCGTCTTTGTATCGTAAACCTCTTGCGAGAATTGCACCAGAAAGTCTGACATCTGATCTTCGGGGATCTCTATGGTCAGATCCTCCCCGCCGTCCTGTTGATATTGTAAAACGTACCCGTTCAGATTGTCCATACCGGAGGCGCCGGAGCGATACAGCAACAAGTTCAGGCAGATGCAGGCACCCGCAATCAGTAATGCCGTCATAAGTGTGATGCGCCATTGCAAAGATAATCGCTTCATTGCTCGCTCTCCCCCACTTCATAGCCTTCTCCGATGCGGTTTCGGATAGGATCATACCCCAGTGCCGTGCGCAGCTTTTTGCGCAGCGCCGAGATATGCACCCGAATCGAGTTGCTGAACGCATCTACGCGGCCGTCCCAGACATGTTCCATCAATTCCTCCTGACTGACAGGGCGTCCCTGATGTAGAAGCAGATATTCCAGAACACTGCTTTCCTTGCGGGTCAGTGGAACAGGTTGACCGTCCACCATAGCCACCCGGCTCTTGGTATCAAAGCTCAGTCTGCCGCATCGCAGGCAAACATTGCGCTGAATAAACTGCCGCCGTGTCAGGCTGCGGACGCGAGCTTCCAGTTCGGCCAAATGGAACGGCTTGGCCAGATAATCATTGGCGCCGGCATCCAGGCCTTCCACCTTGTCCGCAATTTCACTGCGGGCCGACAGAATCAGAACCGGCGTTTCCAAATCGGTCTTTCGCAGTGTGCGCAGAACTGTCATTCCATCCACTCGGGGCAGGTTCAGATCCAGCAAAACAAGGTCATACCGCTCTGCCGCCAGCATTTCCAGCGCGGTTTCCCCATCACCGCAGTTCTGGCAACGCTTTCCCGCAGGGACGGCTCATCCTCAACCAGCAGCAAACGCATAATAAACACCCCTTATATAAACTGTGTTTCTGTTTACTACCATTATAACAGCTTTTGCTAAAATCTGCGTTAATTTTTTCTTAGCAGAAAATTTATACCCGTTGTGCTATACTGATCTCATCAAGACAAAAAGGAGGATCGAAATGTTGAGCAAAAAGGCAATCGTTCAGGTGCTTTTTCTGCTGGCTGCCGTTATGATGATCGGTTACGGGGCATGGCGCGGTGAGGCGGGCACTGTCTTTACGAAAGCAATTCGATTATGTATGGAGTGTGTTGGCATTGGATAAGAATCGTTCGCATTTTCTGGCCCGTTTCCGGGGACTGATCCAGGCAGGTGCAGCACTGCTGACAAACATCCATCTGCCGAATTTTCTCAAAGGAATGCTTTATCAGGGCAAGGGGAAATACCTCTGCGTTCCGGGCCTGAACTGTTACTCCTGCCCCGGCGCTGCGGGGGCCTGCCCTATCGGAGCCTTTCAGGCTGTGGTCGGGTCGTCAAAGTTTCGGTTTTCCTATTATGTTACCGGCATTTTGATTCTGCTGGGCGTGCTGCTGGGGCGCTTTATCTGCGGTTTTCTCTGCCCCTTCGGCTGGCTGCAGGAGCTTTTGCATAAGATTCCCTCTCCCAAGCTGTCAACCAGACGCCTGAAACCGCTGCGCTATATCAAATATGCGGTACTGCTGATCATGGTCGTACTGCTTCCGGCTGTTATTGTCAACACATCCGGCATGGGGGATCCGTTCTTCTGCAAGTACCTGTGTCCGCAGGGCGTACTGGAGGGCGCAATCCCGCTTTCTCTTACAAACGCGGGCATACGAGCGGCTTTGGGAAAGCTGTTCAGCTGGAAATTCTGCATTCTGCTGGCAGTTGTGGTAGGCAGCGTGGTTTTTTACCGCCCGTTCTGCAAATGGCTGTGCCCCTTGGGGGCGGTCTATGCACTTATGAACCATGTATCCCTGTTTCAGATGCGCGTTGACCGCGATACATGTGTTTCCTGCGGTGCCTGCGCAAAAGCGTGCCCGATGGATGTGGATATTACCAAAACACCAAACCACGCGGAGTGTATCCGCTGCGGTAAGTGTATAAAGTCTTGTCCGACCAAAGCGATCTGCTATCAGTACGGTTTCGGCGACAAGTCAAAGACAGAAATCAAGGAGAATTGACAATGAAACGTTTTTTTGCATGGATCACAGCCCTTCTGATGCTGCTCTCCCTCGCCGCTTGCAGCAGCACACAGACAAGCACTGCGGCAGCTTCCCAGCAAGCATCTACTTCTGAGACGGGCAAGTCTGAAAATGAGCTTATCGCAGAGGAAAACGATATTCTGGCGGCAAATAACGCCCTGTGGGAAAAGGTTTTTGCCTCCATGGACAAGAATGTTACCGACACCACACTAAGCAGCAATTACGGTGATATTCTTATGAGTGCGTTGGATCATGCGAAGGACCAGTTCACCGATGAAGAATATGCTGCTTTAAAGGCCGATGCGGACAAAATCCGTGAGATCGAAACACAGATCGCAGCACTGCCGCAGGATGAAGCTGCCAGCCAGTCTATGACGCAGACGGCCAGCACATTCCCGCAGTTTGAAGGAAAGGATTTGGACGGCAACAGCGTAAGCAGCAGTCTTTTTGCCGATAATGCGTTCACCGTTGTAAATTTCTGGTTCAGCGGCTGCAAGCCCTGTGTGGACGAGATGGACGACCTTAACGCATTGAATCAGCGCATTCAAGAGCAGGGCGGCGAGGTGATCGGTATCAACACAGAAACTCTTGATGGCAACGCGGACAACATTGCCGCTGCCAAACAGATTCTGGAACAGGCCGGGGCTGCATTCCGCAACATCTATTTTGACTCTGCCAGTGATGCCGGTAAGTTTGCCCTCGGCATTATGGCCTTCCCCACTACCTGCGTTGTGGATCGTCAGGGCAACATCGTTGGGGAACCGATTATGGGCGGTATTGATAAAGAGGATAACGCTGCCACACTGCAAAAGCTGATCGATGAGGCTCTTGCGCAGTCGCAGCAGTAAATAAGAAAATAGCTTACAAACTCGCAGCAGTCATGGATACGAAAGTACCCTTTGACTGCTGCGAGTTTGTATTTTGCTGCGCCGCCGTGTGGCGGGCTATATCCCCTGCTCCAGGGCTTACTGCCCGGTTTGCTTTCCTTCTATAGCATATATTTTGTCTTTTCGATTGTATATCAGCATTTTATACTTGACAAAGTCAAGTGTATGGACTATACTCTTTTACGAAAGGAGATGCTGCATCCACCATGTATCAAAAGACCCTTTCCTACTACATCACCATGCTGTACCGCAGCTTTGCGGATTTCACAGGCGACAAGCTGCAGGAAGTTGGACTAAATTTCGGGCTTTTGTTTTTTATTGTATATATCGGAAAAAAGCCGAACTGTACGCCTTCGGAATTGACAAAAGCGTTGTCCCTTGACTGGGGGCACAGTCAACGGTGCATCAATCGTCTGACTGACGATGGCTTTATTACCAAGGAAAAATCAGGGCGTCACTATCTGCTCAACCTGACAGAACGCGGGCAGGAGGCTTTTGAAGCCGCCCACCGGATATTCTTTGACTGGGACGACAGATTTATGACGAATCTGACTGCAAAAGAAAAGGAACAGCTGCTTGCCTTATTGGAAAAAGCAACAGAAAGGATACCACACCATGTACGAAACGATTAACAGCCCCATCAATTACGGCGGTTTGGAATTGAAAAACCGCATCATTTTTGCCCCTACCACCTTTGGCCTTGCGGAGGACGAATACTTTGAAAAGATCCGCAAGATCGCCGCAGGCGGCTGCGCCATGGTTATCATCGGTGACGTCCCCGTCGGCAAAAGCCAATTTGAGAAATCTCTTTTTGATAAAAAAGGCTTTGCCCATTATCAGAAGCTGGTCGAAATCGTCCACAGCTATGACTGCCGCATCTGTGCCCAGCTGCACCAGTCCGACTCCAATATGCTGGCCATGCTGAAATACGTGCCCGGCGTTCTGACGAAGAAGATTTCCATGGAGGAGCTGCGTCCCCTGCTGAATGCCGAGGTTGCCCCTTACATCAGCAAGCTGTCCACCCGCAAGATCCATAAGATCATCAACGGCTTCGGCGAGGCCGCCGTGCTGGCTGTCAAAGCCGGGTTTGACATGGTGCAGGTTCACGGTGACCGCATGTGCGGCAGCTTCAGCTCCACCGTCTTTAACCACCGCACGGATGAATACGGCGGCAGCGCCGAGAACCGTGCCCGCTTTGCGGTGGAGGCCGTCAAAGCCATCCGCAGCCGTCTGCCGGAGATTCCCATCGACTACAAGCTGGCCGTCCGGCAGGAAGATCCCCACTACGGCAATGCCGGTGTGGTGGAGTCCGAGCTGGGTATTTTTGTACCGCTGCTGACCGATGCCGGTGTGACCAGCTTCCATGTAACGCTGGCGAACCATTCCAGTCTGGAGGACACCATTCCCCCGGCCAACCACCCGTACTTCAAAGAGCAGGGCTGCTTCCTGAAATTCTGCGATGAGGTTCGCCAATACACGGACAAGCCCATCACCGGCGTGGGCGGACTGAATCAGCCTGATTTTGTAGAGCAGCAGCTTGCAAGCGGACGCATCACCTGTGCTGCCATGAGCCGCCAGCTATTGGCTGACCCGGAATGGCCGAACAAAGTGGCCTCCGGGCAGATCAAGGAGATTCACCGCTGTGTTCGCTGCAACAAAAAATGCCTTGGCGGCTTGCAGCAGCATCAGGGCACCCATTGCATTTATGAGAAGGTATGACCTGTGAAATACGCTATTGTATTCAGCAGCCAGACCGGCAATACTAAACAGCTTGCCGAGGCTGTTTCCTCCGTTCTCCCTCAGGCAGATTTGTGTTTCTTCGGTTCCCCGTCACAGGAGGCCCTGCAGGCAGAGCGTCTTTTCATCGGCTTTTGGACGGACAAGGGGCGCTGCAATCAGGAAATCACCGATTTCCTGAAAACGCTCAAGGGCAAAGAGGTGTTCCTGTTTGGCACAGCCGGGTTCGGCGGCAGTCAGGAATATTTTGACAAAATTCTTTCTTCCGTTCAAAAGTGCCTCGGTGCTTCCAATACTGTCATCGGCACCTACATGTGCCAGGGGAAAATGCCGCAATCGGTGCGGGAGCGCTATGTAAAGATGAAAAACAGCCCTCTGCCGATCCCAAACGTTGACAAAATGATTGAAAACTTTGATACAGCTGTTTCCCACCCCGACGAAACGGATTTGCAGAAATTGAAATATGCCGTGGCGCAATGCATAAAGCACTGATACAAAGTAGGTCCTAAAAACACACTTCCGTCTGGCTGCTTGCGCCGTTATGACGATCCACTTTTTAAAGCAGCGGCAGACCAAACCCTGCTGACCCGCCATGACCGCTTTTGCCGCAGTCATAGCAAGACCCTTTATTTGCTTATCAATTGTGCACGGGTGCACGCGGGCAGACCTTTTATGGTCTGCCCTTTTTATTTGCACGCTTCCTCTGTTCTCGACAGATCGGCTGCTTATATGCTATATTGGTACCATCATACAAAGGAGGCGCATCCGCCCTGCTGGGTGCCTCCGCCATTGTATTTATGCTCATCATGCTGTCCAACCTGGCCGGCAGCCGGAACGGCGGTATTCCGATCACTTTGATCCTTGTCGGTGCGCTCTACCTGAGCCAGCAGGTATATGATATTTTGTTCGTGCAGGACAATGTAGCCAACTTTATGCACATCGTCGGCGGCGCCTGCGGCACTGTGTTTGGTTTTGCCGTGCGCAGAAAATAATACGCGGAGGTTTCCTTCATGAAGATCCTTGTCACCGGTTTTGACCCGTTCGGCGGAGAGACCGTCAACCCGGCCTATGAGGCTGTCAAACTGCTGCCCGACACCATTGCCGGGGCACAGATCATCAAGCTGCAGGTTCCCACCCGGTTTGCTCTTTCCGGCACCGTTCTGGAAGCCGCCGTAAACGAGCACCGGCCCGATGCGGTCATCTGTGTCGGGCAGGCAGGCGGGCGGTCCGCCATCACGCCGGAAAGAGTTGCCATCAACCTTGCGGACGCAAGCATCCCTGACAATGCAGGCGACCAGCCTGTGGACGAGCCGATCCGGAAGGACGGTGCGCCCGCCTACTTCACCTCTCTGCCCGTAAAAGCCATGGTGCAAAAAATGAGAGCCGCCGGTATTCCGGCAGCCCTCTCCTACACCGCTGGCTCCTTTGTGTGCAACTCCCTGATGTATACGCTGCTCTATCTCATCGACAGGCAGTATCCCGCTATGCGGGGCGGTTTTATCCATGTGCCGTATGCGATGGAGCAGGCCGTCAGCAAGCCGCTGGGAACACCCAGCATGGAGCTGCATCAAATCGCGCGCGGCCTTGCGCTTGCGGTAGAGGCAGTCGTCGAAAACGAGCGTTACCTTACCGCGAACCGGTAATACAGGCCCGATTTCTCGAAATAGTGCTTGCATTTGCACACAAAGGCGTGCCGCACTTCATTGGGTGCTGCACGCCTTTTGGCTTTTCTGTTGCTTGTTTTCCGAATGGAGATTTGAAAATGCTTACCGCACGAATTGAAAAATACGCCAAAACTATGTAAACGCCAAACCGCAGATCTCCTGCGAACGCGCCGCACTTTGGACAGAATCCTACAAAAGGAGCGCGGGAAAGCCCGTCTGCATCCGCAGCGCCGACAAAAGCACAGCTTTCCGGGTGGGAGCAGCTGGCCATGCAGGAATACGGGATAAAGGTCACTTCCTATTAAGTAGTCCCTGTCCTCCACTGCGGCGGCCTTACGGCTCCTGCAGCATGATCCGCACGATCTCTTTGTCTGTTTCGCGCATACCCTCACGGCCCAGCAGTCCCACATTACGGATGGTATTTTCAACGCCCTTTGTGACGATGCCATCCCCACTGCGGAACTGCTGGCCGTTTTTGTACATGTGATACCCCAGGATGCCCGCCTCCACGCTGGAGGCGATCTTCGCCGCACAACTGGCCTTGGCACCATCGCAGATAATACCCGAAACGATGGCCAGCGCATTGACAAGGGTGTGGGAGACCGCTTTCAGGTCTGCGCCCTGCAGATAGGCAATGCCGCAGCCCGCAGCACAGCCCGCGCTGACGGCCCCGCAGTAGGCGGACAGCCGCCCTATGCCGGCCTTCTCGTGGATCGCAATCAGGTTGGAGAGGGCCAGTGCGCGGCAGAGAGTCTCATCGGATGCCCCCAGCTCTCTGGCATACTCGATGACCGGCACCGAGACCGTGATGCCCTGATTGCCGCTGCCCGAGTTGATGACAACCGGCAGCTCACAGCCGCTCATACGGGCATCAGAGCCTGCTGCTGCCTTGGCAATAGCGCGGTTGCGCACATCCTCGCCGTAAAATTTCAGCATTGTAGAGCCGATGTTCGCACCGTAATCCCCTCGCAGTCCCTCCTCCGAGATGCGGGTGTTGTACCGGATCTGGGTTTCCAGCAAAGGTCGGATGTCGTTGATCTCGCAGGTATCGGCAAATGCAAAGATATCCGCAATGTTCAGCAGTGCCCGGTCTGTCAGACCGCTCTCGGCAGGGGCGGCGTCACCGCAGAGCTGCTTTGTCTCCTGCGCGGTATGATCCAGCAGCACTTCGCTGTTTCTTTGGATCAGGACAATATTCGTGTGGTACTGGCAGATGCGCACCACGGCGGAATCGCTCCCCTGCTGCAGCGTCACAATAATGTCGAAGATAAAGCCGTTGTCGATTGCCTTCACCGTGACCGGCACCTGCGTCAGGAAAGTGCGCATCGCTGCCTTCTGGTCCGCTGTTACAGCTGAGATGACCTCCAGTGCCTTGTCCGCCTGCCCGCCGACGATGCCTGCCGCTGCGGCGGCTTCAATGCCCTTCATACCATCGGTATTGGGCACGATGACGCTCTTGACATTCTTGATAATGTTGCTGCTCACGCCGATCTCGACTTTGTTCGGCATGCCGCCAAGCACATCCCGCGCCTTGGCGGCGGCGTAGGCGATGGCAATCGGTTCGGTGCAGCCCATGGCAGGGATCAGCTCCTCTTTCAGGATCTGCACATACGCCTGATAGGTCCTGCTCTGCTTATCCATACAAGTGACTCCTTTGGTTGCTCTGCAAAGTGTCCGCAGCGGGGTATTATACCGCGTCTGCTGGTTTGTATAGTACAAGTATAGACATTTTCCCCGCCTTTTGCAACAGCTTTTTGGCGGCGTCCCGATCCGGAGCACTTTATGCACTGGTTGGACATAAACCCTGCCGCTTTCTGCATCCCATAACGCAAAATGTGCCTGCTTGCGCGGGCACATTTTGCGTTATTCTGATTTTTCCTGTCTGGCCGCATTCAGCAGCTGCTTTTGAAATTTCCGGGCCGCCGTATTCAACGGACGGTGCCGGTCATAAACCAGACTTACTGAGCGCTGCGGAATCGCCTCCCGCAGGGTCAGCTGCACAATGCTGCGGCGCTGCAGGCTGCTGCGGGCCATCGGCTCCGGCACAAAGGCAAGGCCAAGCTCACTCTTTACCAGCGTCATCATCTGGTCTGTGGTGGCCGCCTCAATATCCGGCTTCAGGTCTGCGCTGTGCTCAAGGAAAAACTGCCGGTAAAACAGGCGGCTCATGCTCTCGTTCCCCAGCATGATCAGCGGATAGGCGTCAAGCTCCTGCAGCGAGAGCGTCCGGCTTGCCAGCGCCGTGAAGGTTTTCCCGCCGACCAGGATTTCGTTAAACGGCATCAAATCAACTTTTTTCAGCTCCCCTTCTGCACCGGTGGGGGTCGTCACAACAGCGAAATCGACCTCGCCGTTTTTCACAGCCTGAATCGCCTGCGGCGTTGAATGGTTGGAGATCCGCAGCCGGATACCGGGGTACTGCGCATGGAAGTCCCGCAGCCGTTCCGACAGGTAGATGTTCAGCGCCGTCTCGGTTGCGCTGATACTGATTGCACCATGCTCAAAGGTCGCGCTGGCGCTCAGCTCCTCCTCGGCATCTTGTATCTGCACAGCAGCCGAGGAAATGCGGGTATAGAGCATCTCCCCCTCCGGCGTCAGCGTCACACCCCGGTTGGAGCGGATAAACAGCACACAGTGCAGCTGATCCTCCAGCTTGTTCATCGTATGCGTGATGTTGGGCTGGTTGCTGCCCAGCACGCGGGCAGCCTTGGTAAAGTTTTGGTACTTGGCCACGTAGTAAAAGATTTTGTAGTAGTCCCAATCCACATACATGACGGTGTCCCCTCCCCTGTTGTTTCTTACTGCCAGCCGCGGGCCTTGGGGTCCAACATTTCGGCAGCCTGATAGAGCAGCGCATTGCAGATGGCCGCCGCCACGTTGCTGCCGCCCTTGCGGCCCATGGCAACAATGGCGGGCACGCCGTGGCTTTCGCACACGGCAAACAGGCGCTCCTTGCTTTCCACCACGTTCACAAAGCCCACCGGCACACCGATAACCAGCGCCGGGCGCAGGCCGTTTTCAATTTTCTCGGCAATCGTCAGCAGGGCGGTGGGGGCGTTGCCCACGGCCAGCACGGCGCCGGGGTATTCGGCCGCAGCCTTGTGCATGGCGGCCACGGCGCGGGTGGTGCCCGCCTGTTTGGCCGCTGCAGCCACAGCGGGGTCCGCCATAAAGCAGAGTGCCTGCCCGCCCAGCTTGGCCAGGCCCGGCTTGGTGATGCCTGCCAGGGCCATGTTGGTATCGGTGATGATCGTTGCCCCGGCGTGCATAGCAGCAATACCGGCGGCTACCGCGCCGGGGGTAAAGTGCAGGGTCTGCGCATAGTCAAAATCCGCGGTGGTGTGGATGACCCGCTTGACTACAGGGGCGTTTTCCGGCGGGATGTCCAGCCCGCGCTGGGCCAGCTCCCCGGCAATAATTTTCATGCTGGTGCGTTCAATATCGGCAGGCAGGTGGTGCTGCGGCATCATTGGTCATTTCCCCTTTCGGCGGGCTGTGCAAGGCCCATAGCCGCATACACGGCGGCCAGATCCAGGTTATGGCGTACCCCATCGGCCAGCAGATCCAGCTGCTGGGTACGGTATTCCTGCATGGAGATCGGTGCTGCCGCGGCGGGATCGATCCCCTTGCGGCGGCAAAGATAGGCGGCAAACTGCTCGGTCAGCTCGCCGCTGTCAAACAGGCCGTGCAGGTAGGTGCCAAACACCTGGCCCTGCACGCAGCCTTCGGGGGTGCCGTTCGCCAGGGTGCAGAACGGCGCGCCCTGCACAGTGGTGCGCCCGGTGTGAATCTCGTACCCGGTCAGGTGCGCCCCGGCAAAGGGCTCCGCCGTCACGGTCGCCTGGCTTTGGGTGCGGCGCTTTTCGGCGGCAAAGGTGGTTTGGGTGGGCAGCAGGCCAAGGCCGCGCAGGGTTTGCGGGCGGCCGCTCTCGGTGCCTTCCGGGTCGGCCAGGGTCTGGCCCAGCATCTGGTAGCCGCCGCACACCCCCAGTACCGGTGTGCCGCGCTGGGCCAGCTTGCTGATGGCTGCTTCCAGCCCACACTGGCGCAGCCACAGCAGGTCGTCCACCGTATTTTTTGTACCGGGCAGGATCACGCAGTCCGGCGTGCCAAGCTCGCGGGTGGTCTGCACATAGCGCACGCCAAGCAGCGGGTGCTGCTCCAGCGGCATAAAGTCCGTAAAGTTGGAAATATGCGGCAGCCGCACAATGGCAGCATCCAGCGGCTTAACGGCATTTTTGACCTGCAGCCGGTCGGAAAGCGAATCCTCGTCCTCAATATCCGCCTTTAAGTACGGCACAACGCCAAACACCGGCAGGTGGGTTTTCTCTTCCAGCATGGCAAGGCCGGGGCGCAGAATCCCAACATCGCCGCGGAACTTGTTGATGATAAGCCCTTTGATACGTGCCCGTTCGTCCGGCTCCAGCAGTTCCACCGTGCCAAACAGCTGGGCAAACACGCCGCCGCGGTCAATATCACCCACCAGCAGCACAGGGGCATCCACCAGCTTGGCCAGCCCCATGTTCACGATGTCATCGGCTTTCAGGTTGATCTCTGCCGGGCTGCCCGCGCCCTCGATGACGATAATATCAAAATCTTCCGCCAGGCTGTTGTAAGCCGCCAGAATATCGGGGATGAGCTGTTTTTTACGGCGGAAATACTCCGCCGCCGGCATCTGGCCGCGCACTTCCCCGTTGACGATCACCTGGCTGCCAATATCGCTGCTGGGCTTGAGCAGGATGGGGTTCATCCGCACATCCGGTTCCACCCCGGCTGCCTGGGCCTGCACCACCTGGGCGCGGCCCATTTCCAGCCCGTCACGGGTCACAAAGCTGTTCAGCGCCATGTTCTGGCTTTTGAACGGGGCCACCCGCCAGCCATCCTGGGCAAAAATGCGGCAGAGCGCCGCGCACAGCAGGCTTTTGCCCGCGCCGCTCATGGTGCCCTGCACCATAATACATGTTGCTTTGCTCATTTTAGTACCTCCCGCATGGTCTGCAGCAGCTGTTCGTTTTCCGGCGCGGTGCGCACGGCGGTGCGGTACCAGCCGGCGCTCAGCCCCGGGTAATTGCCGCAGCTGCGCAGGCAGACGCCCCGCTGCTGCAAGGCCGCACCCAGCGTTTCCGGCGCACGGAACAACAGGTAGTTGGCGCTGCCCTCGATCACCTGCAGCCCCAGTGCCCGCAGCCCGGCCGCCAGTCTGGGGCGCTGGTCGGCAATCAGGGCGCGGACGGCATCGGCATAGGTGGTTTCCCGCAAAGCGGCAGCGCCCGCAGCCTGCGCCAGGCTGGATACCCCCCACGGCTGGCCCGCGGCCTGCATTTTGGCCAGCAGCGCCGTGTTGGCGCACAAGGCATACCCCAGCCGCACCCCGGCCATGGCGTACAATTTGGTGAACGCTTTCAGAATAACAAGGTTGGGCGCGGTTTGCAAAAGCGGTTTGGCCGTCAGGGCATCCCGCTGCTGCAAAAAGTCCAGAAAGCACTCATCCACCACCAGCACGGCCCCGCAGTCCGCACAGCGGCGCACCAGGCGCTGCACCAGCTCCGGCGGGGTAATTTGCCCGGTGGGGTTGTTGGGCTGGCACAAAAACACCAGGTCAATGCTCTGGTTCACTGCCTGCACAAAAGCTTCGGTTACGGCAAAATCATCGGCCTCATGCAGGGTTTTCCGCTTTACTTCGCAGCCAACGCTTTCCAGTGCGGCGGCATACTCGGCAAAGGTGGGGGCGGGCAGCAGGGCGCGGCGGGGCTTGAGCGCCCACACCAGCCGGTAGATCAGATCCGCAGCCCCATTGCCGCACAAAATCCACGGTTCCGGCAGCTGTTCCGCCCGGCTGAGTGCCGTGCGCAGCTCCCGGCAAAGGGGGTCCGGATAGCGGTCCGCAGTGGGCAGTGCCGCAACGATGGCATCCGCCACGCCCTGGGGCAGGCCAAGCGGGCTGACATTGGCCGAAAAATCCAGCGCATCATGCCCAAAGCGGGCGCGGTAGCCCGCCCAATCACCGCCATGTACCAGTTCCATTCCGTTCTCCCCTTTTCGTTGTTACATCGCCAGCACCAGCAGGCGCAGGGCAATGCCCAACACCAAAGCCAGCAGGCTTTCGGCATACATCATGCGGTCGGCCCGCAAAATGTCCTTTGGTTCCACGGGGCGCAGCGCATCCCCAATGGTGGGTTTATCATAATACTCGCCAAAATAGTAGGCGGGGCCTGCCAGCTGCACGCCCAGGGCACCGGCGCAGGCGCTTTCGGTCTGAGCGCTGTTGGGGCTGGCATGGTTGCGGCGGTCCCGCCGCCAGATCTTCCA
>OOCZ01001651.1_pt1 | contig 13620 bp, 7 predicted proteins | sample 1671631 | NCBI WGS metagenome assembly OOCZ01 (sample SAMN06348176, study PRJEB24527) | human gut metagenome | reverse complement strand
TATTAAACGGCAACATCTGTAGTAAATGTTGGTGATACCACAAATATGAAAATACGGAACTATAAATCAAAATAAAAGTACTAAAGTCATGAGAAACAAAAACTTATTTACTTTTTTTCTAATATTTCTATGCTTCTGCTTTACAAATTGCAGTGATGATGAAAAAACAGAAGATATACATCATCTATCTTTTGAAAAAGATTACTACGAGCGTCCTCTAATCGGAGCCAAAAGTATAATGATACGAAGTGGAAATAAAGATTACTCCGTTGAGATAAAAGATCCCTCTATATTAGATGTCAAAATAGATTTATCAAGCCCTATCGGTATGGGTAATTTAGATATATATCCTAAACAAAAAGGAGAAACAACTATTCAAGTAAAGGACAATATTGCACATGAAACAACTGATCTAAGAATAAAGATAGTAGATAGTTATTTACATTTGTCTATTAACAACCCTGTACGCCCACCATATAAGCAAGGTGATGAAATTTTCTTAATAAATAACGACGATAAAGATTTCTACTTGTACGATGATAAATTAAAGATAAAGAGTACAGGAAATTATGAATTTTCCATAAAGGGAAATATTCCGTTCTTAACATTAACTTATCATAAAGAATTGGAGAATAGAACCATATATAAATATAATCTAACAGGAACAGACCAAACTATGTTTGCTGTTGTAAAACTTTTTTTAGGCTGGGATTGGCACGATTTCATCGAAAGTCCAAAGACAAAAGAAATAGCACCTATTATAATGAGAGCAACAGATATAGAAACCAATACAGAATATTATCTAACAAGAAAAGCAACTGATATTCCCGAAAATGTATTAGATTAAAAACAGCCTCCGGCAGGGTTTTCGCTGGGGGCTTTCTTATGAAATCAAAAAGAAAGCGATATCGGAGTATTACACAAAAAACAGCTGGCTATTACATAATGAAACAACATACTTGACTGATTGGTACGCTTCTCCTACCATGCGGACAAATCCCGGTAACAAAATGACAAAGCGGACAATGTTCTTAACATGCCAACTTGTAAATGGGATGAATGATTTTCGTTTTTCGCAAGTTGATTTTATAAAATTGCTGCCAACAGTTCGTACTTTCGGAAAAAGATGTTATATTTGCAAATGAAAGAGTTATTTGACAGCATACAACGCAAAACGCTGAAATTCGCACAGTTGCCAAATCGTTACCTCTATTTCTCAAATAATTCGCTAATAGTTTATTTCTCAATCGGTTAAGTCAAACCGATAAAAATCTAAAATAGTTAAAGTCTGCAGTCAAACAATTCAAGAATGAGGCTTCTGCTCCAATATTAATTTCAAATGACTTTTCCCATGTTAAATCCGGATTTCCCACATGTACCAACGTCGATGTATTGACATCTTCCTCCAGTTTTGGACCAAAGTGTGTGCTTTGACTAGTATTCCAACGAGACTCAAACAAGAAGAAATCAAAATAGTTATCAGTTCCCAATAATCCCGTACTAGCTTTTATTTTCAAGAAATCAAGCCATTCTTTATCTTTTAAGAATTTTTCTTCTGAAGCAATCCAGGCAACTCCCACTGTTGGGAAATAACCATAGCGATTTCCCTTTGTAAAACGGGAACTACCCATTACTGCCATATCCAATTCTGCAATCCATTTTTTATTGTACACATAATTTGTACGAAGTGCAAAAGTTCTGTTCACATCATCCTGTGAAGAGCCTAAGTTTTCCCGTCTACTTTGGAATATCACTAAATCAGATTTTAATTGGTGCTTTGCTTGAAACGTACGATCATAACTCAATTGGCCAAAGTAACCATAGTTACGATACATTTGGTCTGCAATTCTACTTTTATCAGACACTTTCTTTTCTACAGTAAGCAGTTCTTTCCCTATCAAACTATTTTCATTAAAAATAGGACGATATGAAGAAAAATTCTCATTTTTACCTACCACTAAATAATTATAAACGTCAAATGTTACATAAGCCTTAGCACTCAATCCTTTAACATACCTATCCAGACTTAAATCAAAGCCAATATTAGTTTGCCCTTTTCTGACTGTATTTTCTTTAGAGCCACCTAATGCCATCTCAGCATATATATTCTCGCGCGACGAAGAAAGATTAGCATTCTCCATAGCACCATAAATTTCGGTACCCGGATTTCCAGGATCACTGAATTTTATGGGATAAGCGTTCGGTCTATGCGAGGATAAACGAGAAAAAAGTTTATCAGCTGACATATAGTTAGTTGTGTAAAATTCCATTTGTCCAGCAATATCAACAAACGCTTTCAACCAATCATTTACCTTGTAATCAAGATTCACTCGCAAATTGAATTTATTGGAAGTATTGTTTTTGCCAACAGCCTCATATCCACCATAACCAGCATAGGTCGCATTTACATAATATTGAGCAGATTCATTTCCACCACGGAACTGTGCTATTGCTTTTCTATAGCTCATATGATCGTTCAAGCACAGCTTATGAAAATCAACATCCGGATAAAGCACCGGATTGGTTCCCATACGATAACCATCAATATCAGTCTGAGTATAGTAAGGTGATAAACCATCATTAATTCTTGCCTGATTATACATGGTTGCATAATCAGCCGAATTTAAATATTCAGGCATACGCACAGGAGTTTGTGCTCCAAATTCAATATTAAATTGACGATCCCTTTTATATTTTATTCCTCTTTTAGTTTTTACCAACAGTACACCGTTTACTGCCTTGGGGCCATATAATATTTTAGAAGTAGCATCTTTCAATACAGTAATTGATTCTATTTCTTCTGGAGTCAAATCTTCTAGAGGACGTTCAATGCCATCAATGATAATTAATGGAGCATTATCCGTTGCTGAACGAGATAAACCTCGTATATTAAGTACAGTAGCAGAACGCCCAGGCTCAGTTGGTACTTGTGAAACATTTAAACCAGGGGCTTTGCCAGAAAGTATATTTAATACATTCATTTGATTGGAACTAGAAATAGCATCCTCATCTATAGTTGATGTAGCACCCACAATTTCTCTTGCTATGGTTTTCCGGAATGGCAGTTCAACTTCATCTTTCACTCCTCCATAAGGAATCGATTTTTCCATTACTACTACAGGATTCTGCTTGATTACAGATACTCCCAAATATTGCGGTTCAAATCCAGGCACATCAAAAACTAATGTACTGTTATCAGTTACTTTCAAAGAAAATTTTCCCTGTTTGTCTGTGGACGATTCAAAAATACCTTCATCAACAGTTATTCTTACTGATTGAATCGGATTTCCTTCTTTATCGACAACTTTTGCCTTTATCTCAGAATATTGTTTGCTTCTTTTTTGTGCATAAATGTTACTTTCCGAAAAGAATGGCAGTAGAAGCATCAGAATAATGTATATATATAATGTTTTCATATCCTACAAATTAAAATTTATAGATCTTTTTCTACCAACCTGGATTTTGCTCTACATTATTGAGCATTTCCATTTGGCTTTTAGGTATCGGATACCAATAATGTTTATCTTCGAATACACGCTTATAATCAGGATGTTCCATATATTCAAACCGGAACTGATCTTTGCCAGTACGAGTAATCACCGCCTTATAAATAACTTTTACTGCATCCTTAGCAATTCTCCAACGGCGGATATCATACCAGCGATGGTCTTCAAAACATAGCTCAACAGCTCTTTCATTACGAATCCGTTCTCTGAAGATTTCTTTATTAGCTTTGTATTCATTTCTAACCGGAACCGCTCCTACTCTATTACGGATGATGTTAATAGCATCTACGGCAGACATATCCGTACCTGGTACTTTCGTTTCAGGTCCATACGCTTCATTAGCCGCTTCGGCAAAATCAAGATAAAGTTGTGCTACCCTGATATAAATTGCAGGCATATAATAGTTATAATCATTTTCCCACTTATTGGCTGTTTCAGGCCACCACTTCCGAATAAGATATGGACAACGCGGATTGTATGTCTGCGAGAACAAAGCCATCATATCTGCAGATTTTGAATTATCATATGTGTTATATTCCCATAATTCGAAATAATGAGGAACACCTTTGTTATTTCCCCATTTCACTCCATTATACAGAATATCATAATAGAAACGAGGATCACGATTCACATAGGGATTTTGATCATCATAATCAGCACCTGCATCTTTGATAGCACGTCCATCAGCCATTTCAAACATATCTACCATATTCTGTGTAGGAGATGCACAATGTACATTAGAAGCGCACATAGAGTTAGGTATAAAATTGGCATTCCACTCACTCTTAGCACGTATCCCATTTCTTTTAGTCTGATAAAAAATGGCCTCATCACTAGCCATGATATCTTTATTATAAAATATCTTAGAATATTCTTCCACTGTCTTACCTGGCATTAATCTATTGCAACCTGTTTGGTTGATATAATCAATAGCTTCCCATGCAGCCGTAGCTGCCTTTTTACAGATTTCAAGATCATAATTATAGTTAAGTTCAGGACACATCGAAGGGCTAGCTGAATAAAGAAGTGCCATACTTTTAAGAGCCAAGGCAGCTGCTTTTGTAACACGACCCTTTTCTGAAGCTCCCCATTTCTCTGGTAACAACTGATATGCAAGTTCAAGATCAGAAACAAGCCAATCTGTTGATTCATGATAAGATAAGCGTGGAAAATCCATATCATCATCCGACAAGAATACTTTATCAAACTTGAACATACCTCCCCAACGACGAATTATTTCAAAATAATTCCAAGCTCTAAAAAAATAAGCCTGCCCTAACAGCTGATCGCGCTGTTCTGGAGTAGCGTCCTGCAAATCGTCTATATGACTAATACATAAATTAACAGTACGTAAATTCCGCATAGCCATAGCAATTATCGGCATTTTATTAGTAGCCACTGAATTCATAGCTTCACTTGTGTACCAACCTAATTCCAGGTTATCTTTAGTGAGCATAAAATTGCCATCATTTAAATCTCTATGACAAGTTCCTTTTGCAGTACACAAGCCCTCATCCCCAAAGGCAAAACGCCCTCCACCATGGGTGGAAAGAAAAGGATCACAGGTCAATACATATACTTTATCCAAAACCCCTCTATAGGATAAATAATTCTGGAATACTTCCTTATCTGTAATTCCCATATCCGGTGATTTATCCAAATAATCTTCACATGAACTAAGTAGCATGAAGACTGATAAAATTAGATATATACTTTTATTTTTCATAATATATTAGTATTTAGAAAGTTAATCGGAATCCCATATTATATCTGCGTGTTAAAGGATAACTGCCCGATCCACCCGATTCCGGATCAATTCGGTTATCAAATGAAGTGATCGTGAACAGGTTATTACCATTGACATAAACCTGCATATTATTTATGCCTACAAAACGGCGTAAAACTTCAGCTTTTATATCATAAGACAATTCTAATGTTTTTAATCTAAAATAAGAAGCATCCATTAAACCATATGTTGAAGACTGACGAATATGTGCTGTATTCTTCATACTAAGACGCGGCCGATTGGCATCCACATTATTCCAGTGCCAACGTTCCAAACTTTCAGGCCATGCCATATCATAATCATAAGGGAATTCCCACAAAAATGAGGTCCGTTTTTCGACTCCAGCTACTCCATAAAATAAAGCTCTAAAACCAAAGTTCTTATAATTAAATCCAAGTGTAAACGAATAAGTATAGGCCGGATCTGAAGTTAATTTCATAGGAACTTTGTCATTATCATCAATTACACCATCACCGTTATAATCGTTATAAATGAAATCTCCCGGTTGTCTAATATCATTTTGCCAAATAGAGGCTGGCGTATTATATACATCATCCCATGAACGGTTAATATCAATCTGATCCAATCTGGACAGATAGCCGATTGGCTTACCAGCACTTTTCTGATACTCCAAACGATTTATAGGGTCATCACGAAATACCACTCTGTTCTCTTGAAATGAGAAACCTGCCTTAAGATAATATTGAAAATCACTGATATTATCACGCCATTCCGCCTCTATCTCATAACCATGATTTTTGGTCTTACCTAGATTTGCATACGGAGCAGTTTGCCCAAACCATATAGGCACCGTATTTTCCCTTTTCATCAATATACCATCACGTTTTTCAGAGAAAAAATCTACAACTAGATTGAGTTTATTGAAGAACGACAGTTCAATACCCAAATTTTGTTTACGCGCTGTTTCCCATGTTGCATTTTCATTCGCGGCTCCACTCTCAAAATATAATACATAATCATTATATGCTTTATCATCACCGAATGTGGCATTACTACCAGAAGAATATTGAGTAAGGTATGTAAAGCGCGACGCACCATGGTCACTACCAACTTCACCATATGAATATCTCACTTTTGCTTTTGTTAAAAAACTCAAGAAATCCATTTTTTTGATAAAAGGTTCTTCAGTAATCATCCACCCTATTGCCATAGACGGAAAAAAGCCGAAACGCTTACCAGGAGCAAATTTCTCAGAACCAGTATATGCCCCATTGAATTCTGCAAAATAACGATTGTTATAATTATAAGTAACACGTCCCACCCAGCTTTCTTCATAGCTAGGAAAATCAACTAATGAGTTTCCTGCACGCTTCGTCTCATAATTACGACGGTTAAAAACACCTAAAACGGACAGATCATGACCACCAAATTTACGAGCATAATTAATCGAAGCTTCATAATATAAATCTTTGACTGAGTGATCTAATGTCTCACCACCATATACAGCAGGTTTCTCCACCCATTCATCATTAGGAAACCATATAGGGTCAGAACCCGGTTCCCAATACATACAAGCCACATCCTTTTGTATCAACCTATTATAGGCAAATGTAGTGTTATACGAAACTTTTGCTTGTACCGACAAACCTTTAGTAATAAAATCTAAATTTTGCTTTAAAGTTACATCACTAAATAACCGACTTGTTTTTTGAGTGGCGCTACCCTGATAATTCAGTGAATAAATAGGATTCCACCAACGTCCAATTGAAGTTGTACCTAAAATACCATTTTCATATCTTAATGGATAAACATAATTAGGCATCAAATACATGTAAGAAAAAAGGTCTGAATTATTGGTAGCAGATGAGGAACCAAATGGGTCTCTCCCCATATATGATAAAGGGCGGTTACGAGTCGCTATATCTCCAGCAAGGTTTACAGATATTTTAGTATACTTGGTTACATCCATATCAAGATTGGTACGATAATTATATCGCTCATATTTGAAGGTTGGATCGTACTCAGGTTGTTTTTCTGTTTTAAAAACATCTCCATCTTTAGTATACCCAATGGAAGCAAAATATTTAACAAAAGAGGTTCCACCTGACATATTCAAATTATACTGTTGTGAAAAAGCGACCTTCTTGTAAAGTAAATCTTTCCAATTAAGTTCTGGATAAAAATAAGGATCAGTATTGTTTCTCCAATTATCTTTATAGGTTTCACTATAGATTTTATCCCAACGTCCTTCGTTGGCATGAGCCTCACTTGCTAAATCCATTGCAGTCAGTCTATCCAATACTTCATAATTATTTATAGGTTCTTTCAATCCAAAGTTTGAAGAGAAATTAATTTTAATTTTACCTTCTTTACCTCGTTTAGTTGTCACCAAAATTACCCCATTAGCCCCTTTTACTCCATATACAGCAGTAGCAGATGCATCCTTTAAGACTGATAAACTCTCGATTTCGTTAGGATCAATATCATTAAAACTACGTTCAATACCATCAACTAAGACTAGAGGTTCTGTGCTTCCCCAAGTAGACTTTCCTCGAATGACTATTTGCGCTTGGTCACTACCTGGCTCTCCACTTGACTGTATTGCTGTAACTCCAGGAAGCATACCTGTAAGAGCACTAGATACATTGGTAGTTCCTCCTACCTTCAATAGATCATCGCCTTTAGCCTGAGTAATAGCACCAACTATCGACGCCTTTTTCTGCACACCATACCCCACAACAACAACTTCCGTCAATTTTTGAGTATCATCCTCCAACTCGATTTTCAAATTAGTAAATGACTTTAAACCTGCTAATTGCAATTCTTTTTTCTCAAAACCTACATAAGAAAATACTAAAGTAGCATTTCGGGATACACTCATACTAAAGTGCCCGTCAATGTCAGTAATGATTCCACTTGAAGAATTTTCTTTTTCTACAATATTTACACCAATCAGCGGAAATCCACTTTGGTCATAGACTACACCTTCCACTGTCACTTTATCGGGAGATGTTTGTGCTAATAAATCAATGCATATCCATAATAGGCACAATAGTAAAGCACTGGCTCTGTATTTAACCATGCCGAATCTGCATATCGATTCTTTGTTTCCTTTCATAATATTAAATATAATTTAGTTAAAAACACCTGATTCTCCTGGAACGGATAATCTGTTAATTTTCATTATTTAACTCATGTATAAAATACATATAGATTTCGGGTTATGACTATGGAAAATTTATTAGTTTAAGTCATAAACCATCAAATGAATTCCTGTTTTGGAGTACTTTGTTTTCATGGTTGATTAAATGTTAAATGAATTACTTCAATTGGCTCTGATTTTTATTACTACTTTTTTAACTTTTTTACTTTGCCCTGTATTCATGCAAGGTTGATGTAAGTCCTCTGGAAAGAACAGAAAGAATCTTGTTGAATCAGCCCGAAGATATTTCTCTATATCAGCTTTATAAAATGCAATATCTTTTTCTTCATTATATAGTCAAGAGTTTGTAAAATTTAGGCTGCAAAAGTAATAAAAATACCCAAAATAACAAGAAATATTCGCTACCTTCTATTACATATTGCAGATCAATATATTCACGATGGGACTCAAACAAAACCTCTTCTTCTTTTTTCGTTTGATATTCACTTATTGTTACATATACATCGCTACTCAAGTTAATAGTTCCCAATAACAACGAATCTGTCTTCAAACTATTTAAATAATCAAACACCACTTTCCAACGCTCCGGATATAATTCATAATGCTTTCTGAAACAATCTATGTTTATTGAAGAATCTGGTTCAACTTTAAAGTTATGTAAGATTAAATCCCAATTAATTGAAGCTACCATAATATCAGATTGTTTTTGTGATGATTTTGTATGATTTACATTACAAGAAATCAAGAAGATCATTAAGACAACGACCTTTATTTTCACACATATTTTCATGATTTCCTGCGTTTAAATAAGTTTGTACTGACAAAGCCTATTAAAAATATAACCATTGTACCGAAAACAATTGTCAGATTAGCATGAAACGGGCTTTTGTATTCACTCCAAAAACCATCAGTAAACAGTATTGGTGATAAACTCATCCAAACAACAACTATTACACCGCATGTTACTCCCAATACTGCATCTACATTACGAGCCTTCCTTGTCACATATCCTAATAGGAATAAACCTAACATTCCTCCACTAAATATGGAGGATAAAGCCCACCAAGCATCTAAAGCACTTTCTACATTCAAAAAAGCTAATGCCACTAATATGCCAATGATACCGACAACTATATTTGAACCATAAAGCACGCAAACCGATTGTTTTTCAGTTGGTTGTTTACAAATAAATCTTTTATAATAGTCTGTAAGTATAATTGTTGCTGAGCTAGTAATACTAGTTGCAACCGTACTCATGCCAGCAGCAAATATAGATGCAATCAGTAAACCGGTAAGCCCGACAGGAAGTTCCTGAACGATAAAATATGGAAAAACGGAATCTCCGGTAACACCCATCGGTAATAAATCTGGATATGCTTTGTAATAAGTATACAACGCCGTACCTATCATAAAGAAGATCATTGATACTGGAATAAATAAATATCCTCCAAATAATGCTGAGAATTTAGCCTGTTTCTCATCTTTAGCCGTTAAATAGCGCTGTACATAGTTTTGATCAATACCATAATTCTGAAGGTTAATAAAGATTCCATAAACCAAGCATACCCAAAAAGTGGAATCAGATAGACTGGTTCCAAAACTCCCTAAACTGAATTTATTGTCAGCGACTGCCATATCAAACATTTGCTTAGGTCCTTCGGGCATGTTAAACATCAATACAAGCATACATATTATAGCTCCACCAATCAATATAAAACCCTGAATAGCTTCAGTCCATATCACTGCTTTTAATCCGCCCAACATTGAATAGAAGATAATGGCTACACTTGTAACTATTATAATAGCTTTAATGTCCCAACCCAATAAAGCATTCATTGGTAATGCCAAAAGATAAAGTATGGACCCCATACGTGCTATCTGAGTCAGCAAGTAACAAATGGATGCATAGAACCTAGCCCAGGTGCCAAACCTCTTCTCAAGAAAACTATATGCAGAAACACTATCTAAATTACGATAAAAAGGAACAAAATATCGTGCTGCAAAATAAGAAGCAATAGGAATAGAAAGGCTAAATACAAATGCATTCCAATCGGCCATATACGCTTTTCCCGGATATGCCAAATAACTTATACTACTTACATAAGTTGCAAAAATAGACATACCTACTACCCAACCAGGAAGGCTACGACCAGCTGAAGTAAATTCATCTGAAGTTCGTTTTTTACTAAAAAAAGAACATCCAAGCAAAACTACCCCACCTGTAAATATTAAAAAGACTATTGTATCTATAATAGACATAATATCAGCACTTATGATTTTAAATCAAGATCCATGTTCAAATTTTCTAATGCAATTCTTACTTGATCACGTTCTTCTTTTTCAAAATGGTTAAATGGAGCTGCCACAAAATCACTACAGACTCCCAAAAGAGATAAAGCGCATTTTAGGCTTTTCAAATAACTGGAGCCATATTTTCCTATGGTGTATACAGTAGTGCTTATTTGCATCACAATTTTCTGTAGACGATATAGTTCCTCAAAATTATGTTCCTTTGCAGCATTGTAAAGAGCAACATATAATTTGGGAAACATGTTGGCACCTCCATTAATTCCGCCATTTCCTCCCATCAGAACAACTTCTCCGGTAACCTCTTCAGGGCCAACTAACATAGAGAAGTTTGGATGATCTTTCATTATATGCATTACCGACTGAAAATAAACTAAATTGGCAGAACTATCTTTAAACCCTATAACCTTGGGATTTTCTGCTATACGATAAATTGTTTGTGGAGCGAAATTTACTTTGGTATGCGTAGGCATATTATACAAAAAAAGAGGCAGTGGTAAATCTTTAATGAGCTTATCATAAAATTCCACTAATTCTGGTTGAGCAGAAGCAAAATAATACGGTGGTGCAGAAACTACAGCTTCAGCACCATAGTTAGCAGCTACCTGTGCAAGTCTAACACTCTCCACAATAGATGTATCTGATATACAAACCAGTACCGGCAAACGATCTGCTGTAATACGACAAGTCTCACGAATCATTTCTGCTCGCAACTTGTAACTTAGGCATTGTGCCTCACCTGTTGTTCCAAGAATAAAAAGAGCATTTACACCTCCATCAATAAGACGCTCTATTAAACACTCCAAGCCTCTAACATCTAACGTGTCATCATCTAATAATGGGGTTACTAATGGCGGGATTATACCCGACAAAGGAGATTTAAGTAATCTGTTCATACTATTATTTTTTAATTGTTTTGTTTTTTATAATATAGAAAAATCCATCTTCTGCACCTACCAGTAAATCATATATACCATCCTTATCCCAATCAACAGGAGTAGGACTTGTTGTATGTCCTGCCAAAGAAAGTCTGGAAAGATCTCCCTGATTTTTGAAATATATAGTATCACCTGATTGACGTACATTTTCAAGAAATGCAGCATTCAAAGTATTTACAATCAGGTCCAAACGTCCATCGTTATTCCAATCTACCAAACAAAGTTTACGTCTGCCAGAAGCACCGGCTTCTTTATCATTCAAACGAAGAGGACCAGGCTCATTGACAATTGGATCATGTTTTTTTGTAGGGCCAACAATAACCCCCTCCGTTGCAAAAATCCTCTTCCCTGGTTTTAACCATAATTCATCGTTCATTTTAAATCTCTCATAAAAACAGAGGTATCCTTCATGATCCATCAATATAAGGTCTGTAAACCCATCTTGATTCCAATCTATGGCAAAGGGAGTAGTACGCCATTGAGTTACTAAATCTGTTTTACCTGGATTCCACCAATTCCACAAAGGTTTAGGTGCATCTTTTCCTTGCCAGTCCACCTTTACTAGATAAGGTCCTTCCAAATTTTCAACATCTCCAGTATTTTTATACCAAACTATTTCTCCGAAAATAGAGTTAGCTATAATATCCTTTTTCCCATCTCCATCCCAATCGGCAACAGAAACAGTTGTATAACCCCATTTTTCTTCACATGGACCTTGAATAGAACCGTTTTTACCCGCAAGAATACGGATAACTTCACCATTCACTTTAAAATTGACGGGAGCTGCCCATATAGGATCATTACCTCCTCCTAAATTTTTAATAAAACAAATATTTCCTGCTGAATTTCCACTGATAATATCATCAAGCCCATCGTTATCCCAGTCAACACTAAACGGAGTAGACAATGCACCATATTTTACACAATCCGCTTTTTGCTGGAGATAAACCGGAGAATCAAATTGTGGCATATTATCAATAACAATCCCCGTATTTCTTAAATATGCCACTCTACCATCTTCATCCCCTACCATTAAATCAATATTTCCATCTTTATCAAAGTCCACAGCGACAGGCAATATCATTTCAATATGAAATTTAATAATTCCATCCTTATTTTCTAAATAACGCCCTTCAGCAAACCGAGGAACCTCACGTGTCCCAATATTTTCAAACCAAGTTAGTTTATCAATAAATTCACCACATATCAAATCTAAATCACCATCTCCATCAAAATCATACATGTTAGGGGTTGGCGCACCATAAACATCAATCGCCTTCTTTCCCGCCTTTATTTTTCCCCGATTAATATATTCTCCATTTTTGTTCTCCAATAGATACACATATCCATGAAGGGGGCCATTTTTCCAATTACCGTTTTTATCATAGGCATTATCCCAACCATAATCACCCCAATCACCTAATCCTACAATAATATCAAGATCACCATCATTGTCATAATCAACATAAGCCCATGTATTCCCGCGCTCTTTTACAATGTCTTTCAAAGGATTTTCTGTAACCTCTATTTTTTGAGGTCGTGCAAACAAAGAATTCTTAAAATCCAAATATTCGACCCCTTTATGTATTACATGCAAATTTCCATTCACATAAGAAACACTTAAATCTCTATAAGTTGTGTTTACCAATTTTACTCCTTTGTCAAAAAGTGGTGTTTGTTTATTGCCAATATTATGGAAATAAAAGATCCCTTTATGGGGTGTTGATGGACATGTCATCAATAAATCCATCAGTCCATCTCCATCATAATCAATCGGAATCGGCATTCCCCATAATCCCACTCCTAAATCTACTATTAGATCAGGGTTATTATATTTCAATCTGTATTTATCATTAGCTTGTCCATGAATCGAAATACATATCATGGCCGTTAAAAACAAAATAATAATCTTTTTCATATTATATAATTTTAGTAATAAAAACTACAAACCTCAATTTT
>OOCZ01001650.1_pt1 | contig 13622 bp, 10 predicted proteins | sample 1671631 | NCBI WGS metagenome assembly OOCZ01 (sample SAMN06348176, study PRJEB24527) | human gut metagenome | reverse complement strand
CGCATCGGCGGCGGCGGCGCGAAGAGCGACGTGGTCTGCCAGATCGCGGCGGACGTGTTCGGCCTGCCGGTCGTGCGCTCGCAGACGCACGAGGCATGCTCCATCGGCTCGTCCATGGTCGCGTTCGTGGCCAAGGGCGTGTTCGCCGACTTTGACGCGGCGGCCAAAGCCATGGTCCACGTCAAGGACACGTTCCAGCCCAACGAGCGGAATCACGAGGTATATAACGACATTTACGAGCAGGCCTACCGCAAGATCTATCCGCGCCTGCGCCCGATCTATCAGAAACTCATCCAAGTCAAGAGGAGGATTGCACAATGAGCAACAAACCGTACAAAGGATTCGAGCCGAAGTGGGTGCTCACCCCCGCGCCGGCGGACAGCTACCGCTCCATTTTCCGCTGGGGCGATCCGAACTTCTTCAAATATCCGAAAGAGTCTCTGTACACGCTCATGAAAGAGACGTTCCAAATGACGGACGACGATTTCAAGGCGTATTCCGACGACATCGGCTTTGACCCCGTCGACCTCTCCGACCACCCGGTGCAGCTCGCGCCCGAGCACATCGAGGCGCTCAAAAAGATCGTCGGCGAGCAGAATGTCTCCACCACGGACTATGACCGCCTGAGCGTGGCCTACGGCTTCACGGCCTACGATATCCTGCGTCTGCGCCACAAGCGCGTTGACAGCGTACCCGACGTTGTGCTCTACCCCGAGACGACCGGGCAGGTCGAGCAGATCGTGGCCTACTCCACCGAGCACCACATCCCGCTGTACGTCTACGGCGGCGGCAGCAGCGTCACCCGCGGCGTCGAGCCGGTCAAGGGCGGCATCTCGCTGGATATGCGCCGCAACTTCAACAAGGTCATCAGCTTCAACGAGATCGACCAGACCATCACCGTGCAGGCCGGCATGTCCGGCCCCGATCTGGAAAAGACGCTCCAGAGCGCGCCGGAGCTCTTCGGCGCCAAGCGGCAGTACACCTGCGGCCACTTCCCGCAGTCGTTCGAGTATTCGAGCGTCGGCGGCTGGACGGTCACGCGCGGCGCGGGCCAGAACAGCACGTATTACGGCACCATCGCCGATATCGTCCTCAGCCAGAAGTACGCCACGCCCATCGGTACCATCCAGACCAGCCACTACTCCCGCGAGGCCACCGGCCCGAACCTGAACCAGATCATGATGGGCTCCGAGGGCACGTTCGGCGTGCTGACGGAGGTCACGCTGCGCATCTTCCGCTGGATGCCGCAGAACCGCAAGCGCTTCTCTTACATCTTCAAGACGTGGGACGCGGCCATGAAGGCCGCCCGCGAGATGATGCAGTGCGAGTGCGGCTACTCGTCCGTGTTCCGTCTGTCCGACCCGGAGGAGACCAACCTCATGCTCAAGCTCTACAACGTCGATGAGACGCCGCTGCAGCCGCTGCTCGACAAGTTCGGCTACAAGGACATGGAGCGCTGCCTCTTCCTCGGCTTTACCGACGGCGAGAAGGGCTACAGCCGCAACGTCGCGCGCAACATCGCGAAAATTGCGCTCAAACACGGCGGCATGCCGCTGACCGGCTACGTCACCCGCAGCTGGGAGAAGGGCCGCTTCAACGACCCCTACCTGCGCGACACGCTCATGGACTTCGGCATTACGACCGACACGCTCGAGTGCACGGTCAACTGGTCGAACATGGAGCAGGTGCACGCCGACGTGCGCAAGATCTGCCACGCGCTGCCGAACACCGTTGTCACGACGCACATGTCGCACTGCTATCCGCAGGGCGCGAACCTGTATTTCATCTTCCTCACCCGCATGCAGGATGAGGATGCCTTCAAGGCCTACCACACCACGATCCTCGACGCGATCCAGCGCTCCGGCGCGGCCGTGAGCCACCACCACGGCATCGGCAAGATGTTCGCGCCCTGGCTCGAAGGCTACATCGGCGAGAAGGAGTACGGCGTGTTCCGCGTGCTCAAGGACTACTTTGACCCCGACTACAACATGAATCCGGGCGGCACGATCGGTCTGGATCTCAAGCCGGAGGAAAAGAAGTTCCTGCGCGAGTACACCGACTATCTCGAGCAGCCGAAGTTCGACTGAGTTTTTGTCATCACCCGGCAGCGGTTTGGATGCCCGCCGCCGGATCATCCGGCCGAACGCCGGTGCTGCTGCGTACATTGCTTGTGCAGCAGGGGGGAGAACCGGGGCGGCCCAACGCCCCAAAAGGATGGAGCAGCCCGGCAGATACCTGCCGGGCTGCTTTTTTGCCTATGTAGAAGGGGAAGGTGACGCGAAGTCGTAAGGCAATGCCTTCTCCTCGAGGGGAAGGTGCCGAACATCGTGAGGCGGATGAGGCGGAAAGGTCGTGGGTTTCTCCAGTGGCACCGGAAATGCGCCGCGCATCCAACGCCCGCCTCATCCGTCGCGGCGGAACGTGCCTTCGGCGTACGCATACACCGCGCAGCCGAGCGCGTCCGCGTCGGCCGCGTCGTGCGTGGCGAGCACGAGGGTCTTGTCTTTCGCCGCGTCCGCGATCAGCGCGGTGACGCGCGCGCGCAGCGCCGCATCCAGAGCGCGAAACGGCTCGTCGAGCAGCAGCACCGGCGCGTCATACGCAAGTGCCCGCGCGATGGCCACGCGCTGCTGCATGCCGCCGGAGAGCGCCGCGGGGTACTGATCGCGCGCATCCGCCAGCTCCAGCCGCTCCAGCCATATCAGCGCCTGCGGCATGGTCTGCGCCCGGTCGGAGAGCACGGCGTTGACGTTTTCCGCCGCCGTGCGCCATGGCAGCAGCCGCGGCTCCTGAAAGACGCAGGCTATACGCCCGGGCTCCACGCGCACGGTGCCGGAGTCCGGAGCCTGCAGCCCGGCGAGTACGCGCAGCAGCGTCGTCTTGCCGCAGCCAGACGGGCCCATGAGCGCGATGTGCCCGCCGTCGGGCACGGTGAGGCAGACATCCCGCAGGACGGTGCGGCCGTCATACGTCACGGTGAGGTCACGCGCCTCGATCATGTGCCGCCGCCTCCTTTCCCGCGCGGGGTGAGCGCGCGCAGCACCAGCCGCTCCAGCCCGACGCTCAGGAGGATGACCGCGAGCGTCCAGGCGAAGAGGTCGGTGGTCTGCAGATAGAGTTTCGATTCATAGATCATGCGGCCGATGGCGCTGTGCGGCACGGTGAGCACCTCGGCGGCGATGCCGGCCTTCCAGCCGAAGCCGAGGCCGGAGCGCAGCGCGGCCAGAAAGTGCGGCCGCACGCCCGGCACATAGATCCGCCGCAGGACGCGCCCGCGCGGCCAGCCGTACACCCGCGCGAGCTCGAGCAGCGCGGGGTCGGCCGAGCGGATGCCGGTGCAGACATTGCTCCACACGACGGGCAGCACCATGAGCAGCGCGATGAATACCGGCAGCCAGTCGCGCGCGATCCAGATGAGCGCGAGCACGACAAACGACGCCACCGGCGTGGACTTGACGACCGTCATGAGCGGGCACAGCAGCGCATTGGCTGTTTTCGACGCCGTGCAGGCGACGGCCAGCGCCACGCCGAGCACGACCGCGCCCAGCACGCCGAGCAGCACGCGGCCGATGGATACAGCCGTGATGCGCCAGAATGCTCCGGTCGCGGCGAGCTCGCACAGTCTGCGCACGACGACCCACGGCGCGGGCAGCAGCAGCTCCCGGTGCACGAGCAGCGCCAGCGCCGCCCACACAGTAAGCCAGAACGCGAGCGTCAGCGCGCCGCGGGCAAAGCGCTTCATTTCAGGATGCAGTAGAAGTCATCCGCCGGCACCTCGCCGCCGATGCTCTGCGGGGCGATGGTGCTCAGCGCCGTGAGAAACTCCGTCAGCGGCGCCTGCATGTCCGCGCCGGACACGAAGCAGACGTTGCAGTTCGGGATGGCCTTGGCGGCCACGGCGGCCTTGGCGAAGATGCCGGCATCCTGGATCATTTGGCCGGCCTGCTCGGGTTCGGCCGTCAGGTACTCGATGGACGCCTGATACTCGCCCAGGAAGGCCTTGACCTCGTTCGGGTGAGCGTCTGCAAACGCCTTGCGCACGACGACGCAGCCCTGCACGAGGCTGCCGGCCGGGGCGACCTTGTCCCACTCGGCGGTCAGGTCGAGCGCGGCGGTGAGGTCCGGGTTGGCCGCGCGGGCGATGGTGACCATCGGCTCCGGCAGCACGGCGATGTGTACCTCGCCGGAGGCGAGCGCCGTGTTGAGCTCGGCCGGCTGGGCATAGGTGTTGTCGATGGTGATGTCCGTGCCGACGGTCAGACCATTTTTCTCGCACAGGTACTGGAAGATGAATGTCGGGTTCTGCACGGGGACATAGACGTTTTTGCCGCGTAGGTCGGCAAAGGACGTGATGCTCTCCGTGCCGTCGGTCACGACATACAGCACGCCGCGCGTGTTGAGCGCGAGCACCTGCACGGCGCCGTCGGTCTTGTTGTAGAGCGCGGCGGCGGCGTTCGTCGGCAGGGCGGCGATGTCGGCCGTGCCGTTGACGAGCGCGGCGGTGGCGTTGCTCGGGTCGGTCTCGACGGTGAAGTTGTAGCTCAGCGCGGTCGTGCCGGCCTTGCTGTCGGCCATGAGCTTGGCCATGCCGAAGCCGGTCGTGCCGTTGAGCGAGACGACGTTGACGGTCAGGTCCTTGTCGATGGCGGCGGTGTCGTCCTTCTGACCGCAGGCGGCGAGGGCGAGCACCATCAGGACGGCCAGCAGCAGAGCCGTGCATTTGCGCAGATGTTTCATAGCAGATCTCTCCTTTTCATGATTGCCAGCCGCACGAAGAGACAAAAAATGCCATGCCCGGAAGGCATGGCGGTGCAGCAGTGCACGCACGCAGCCTTCCACCTCATGGGCGATTCGGTGTCAGATTCGGTGCGGGATCGGCGGCGGCCGGGCCGGAAGCACAGCTTGCGGCGCGGGCGCATAGTTTGCTACAATTATGCCATGGGAACGCAGACGTGTCAAGCATTTGCGGCGGTTTTTCCCAAAGATGCACAGTGGTTGAAAAGTGGAACATATTGTGAAAAATTCTCGCAGCTTGTCGTTATCAAAACGACGGGTCTGGGCATTGAAAAATTTTCATAGATATTGTATGATAGGGAGCAGGGAATCCTGCATCCGGCCGGAATAGGAGCCGGCCAGTGCAAATTTGTTGGAAAGGGAATCGAAATTATGGAACAAATCGATTACAAGTTCATCGACCAGGTCCTCGCAGATCACGCCTGCGACGCCTCGCAGATCATTGCGATCATGCAGGACGTGCAGGGAAAATACCGTTATCTGCCGAAAGACGCGCTGCGCTACATCGCCGACAAGGTGGGCATCAGCGAGTCGAAGATCTACGGCGTGGCGACGTTCTATGAGAACTTCTCACTCGATGTCAAGGGCAAGTACGTGCTCAAGGTCTGCCGCGGCACGGCGTGCCACGTGCGCAAGTCCGGCAACGTCCTGCAGGCCCTCTATGACGCCACCGGTCTGAGCGAGAGCAAGCCGACCTCGGACGACGGTCTGTTCACCATCGAGATCGTGTCGTGCCTCGGCGCGTGCGGTCTGAGCCCGGTCGTCATGGTCAACGACACGGTGCACCCGGCCATGACCCCCGACAAGGCCGTGGATCTCATCGAGGAGCTGCGTGCAAAGGAGGGTGCGTAATGCGTCAGAGAATCGAATCCTTGGAGCAGTTCCGCGCCCTGCAGGCCGACTACATGGCCGCGCGCGACGCGGAAAAGCGCAAGATCCTTGTCTGCTGCGGCACGGGCTGTGTCGCCGGCGGCAACCTGAACGTGTATCATGAGCTCAAAAAGCGCATGGACGAGCTCGGCATCCCGTGCGAGGTGTCCCTGACCGAGCACCATGCCGACGCCATCGGCCTGAAAAAGTCCGGCTGCCACGGCTTTTGCGAGATGGGCCCGCTGGTCCGCATCGAGCCGGAGGGCTGGCTGTACACGAAGTGCCAGGTCAGCGACGTGGAGGAGATCATCCAGAAGACCATCCTCGGCGGCGAGTTCATCGAGCGCCTGGGCTATCACCAGAACGGCGAGCTGTATGAGCGCCAGGAAGACATCCCGTTTTACAAAAAGCAGACCCGCCGCGTGCTCGAGCACTGCGGCCATATCGACGCGGAATCCATCGAAGAGTACCTGTCCATCGGCGGCTACGGCGCGCTGGCCAAGGCCCTGTTCGAGATGCAGCCGGACGAGATCGTCCAGGCCGTGAGCGATTCCGGTCTGCGCGGCCGCGGCGGCGCCGGCTTCCCGACCGGGAAGAAATGGGCCCAGGTCGCGGCACACACCGAAGAGCCCGTCAAGTACATCGTCTGCAACGGCGACGAGGGCGACCCCGGCGCCTTCATGGACCGCTCCTGCATGGAGGGCGATCCGCACAAGGTCATCGAGGGCATGATCGTCGCGGGCGTGGCCACCGGCTCCACCGAGGGCTACATCTATGTCCGCGCCGAGTACCCCATGGCCGTGCACCGGCTCACCGTCGCCATCGAGCAGGCCAAGGAGCTGGGCCTGCTGGGGGACAACATCCTCGGCAGCGGCTTCAACTTCCACATGCACATCAACTGCGGCGCGGGCGCGTTCGTCTGCGGCGAGGGCTCGGCCATGACCGCGTCCATCGAGGGCAACCGCGGTATGCCGCGCACGAAGCCCCCGCGCTCCGTCGACAAGGGCCTGTACGGCAAGCCCACCTGCCTGAACAATGTCGAGACGTTTGCCAACGTGCCCGACATCATCAAGAAGGGCGCCGACTGGTTCAAGTCCGTCGGCACCGAGGGCAGCTCCGGCACGAAGGCCTTCGCCCTCACCGGCAACGTCGTCAACACCGGCCTGATCGAGGTGCCCATGGGCACGACGATGCGCGAGGTCGTGTATGACATCGGCGGCGGCATCAAAAACGGTAAGGCGTTCAAGGCCGTGCAGATCGGCGGCCCGTCCGGCGGCTGCCTGACCGAGGCGCACATGGACCTGCCCATGGACTTTGACTCGCTCAAAAAGGCCGGCGCCATCATCGGCTCCGGCGGCCTCGTCGTCATGGACGAGGACACGTGCATGGTGTCCATCGCGCAGTTTTTCATGAACTTCATCTGCAACGAGTCGTGCGGCAAGTGCACCCCGTGCCGCGAGGGCACGACCCGTATGCTCGACATTCTCACCCGGATCACCAAGGGCAACGGGAAGCCCGGTGACATTGAGGAGCTGCGCTCCCTCGCCAAGATGATCCAGAACTCCTCCCTGTGCGGTCTCGGCAAGACGGCGCCGAACCCCGTGCTGTCCACGCTCGCGAACTTCGAGGACGAGTACCGCGAGCACATCTTCGACAAGAAGTGCCGCACCGGCAGCTGCCGCAGCCTGACGACGTATGTCATCGACCCGGCAGTGTGCAAGGGCTGCACGAAGTGCGCGCGCAACTGCCCGGCCGGCGCCATCACCGGCGAGCTGAAAAAGCCGCACCACATCGACACAGACAAATGCATCAAGTGCGGCACCTGCAAGACTGGCTGCCCGTTCGGTGCGATCAAGGAGGCGTGAACCATGGCTGAAAAGAAAATGATCATCGACGGCGTGTCCTGCCCGTTCACGACCGAGCGCAACGTGCTCGAGGTCGCCCGCAACAACGGCATCGACATCCCCTCGCTTTGCTACTGTGAAAATCTGTCCATCTACGGCGGCTGCCGCCTGTGCCTCGTCGAGAACGACCGCGGCAAGATGGACGCGGCCTGCTCCATGCAGCCGCGCGACGGCATGGTCGTCAACACCCACACGAAACAGGTGCTCGACAGCCGCCGCACCACGCTGCAGCTGCTCATGAGCAGCCACCGGGCCGACTGCCTGACCTGCGACCAGAGCGGCCGCTGCAAGCTGCAGGAGTACGCCCGCCGCTACCATGTGGACGCGCACCGCTTCGAGCCCAACACCTACTGCACCGAGCCGATGGATCTCTCCTCGCCGAGCATCGTGCGCGACCCGAGCAAGTGCATCCTCTGCGGCCTGTGCGTGCGCACCTGCGCCGAGATCCAGAACATCGGCGCGGTCGATTTCAGCGGCCGCGGCAAGAAGGCGCACATCTCCGCCGACTTCGGCAAGACGCTCAGGGATACCGACTGTGTCGGCTGCGGCCAGTGCGCGTCCGTGTGCCCGACCGGCGCGATCACCATCCGCAACGAGACCGAAAAGTTCTGGTCGATGCTGCAGGATCAGACCCGCAAGGTCGTCGTGCAGTACGCGCCCAGCGTGCGTGTCGGCATGGCCGAGCGCTTCGGTCTGCCCGCTAATGAGCCCTGCACCGGCAAGCTCGTCGCCGCGCTGCGCCGCCTCGGCGCCGACGTGGTGTACGACACGAACCTCACGGCCGACCTCACGATCATGGAGGAGTCGGCGGAGTTCCTCGAGAAGGTCAAGACCGGCGCGAAGCTGCCGATGTTCACCTCCTGCTGCCCCGGCTGGATCCAGCACGTCGAGAACCGTCACCCGCACCTCATGCCCCAGGTGAGCACCTGCGGCAGCCCGATGGCGATGTTCGGCTCGCTTATCCGCAAGCAGTTCGCGGGCGAGAACGTCTACTCCGTCGCCATCATGCCCTGCACCGGCAAGAAGTTCGAGGCCGCGCGCCCCGAGCTCGAAAAGGACGGTGAGCGGCTCATCGACCTCGTCATCACGACGAGCGAGCTGTGCGACATGATCGAGGAAGCCGGCATCAACTTCGCCGCCCTCCCGGACGAGGAGCCCGACGCTCCGCTCGGCGACTACACCGGCGCCGGTGTCATCTTCGGCGTGACCGGCGGCGTGACCGAGGCCGTCATCCGCCGCGTGCTCGACGACGCCAGCCCGAACACCCTGCAGACCATCGCCGAGTGCGGCGTGCGCGGGCTCGAGGGCATCAAGGCCTTCACCGTCACGGCCGGCGACCTGACCATCCGCATCGCGGTGGCCAACGGCCTTGCAAATGCCGACAAGCTCATCGCCAAGGTCGAGTCCGGCGAGGAGCAGTTCGACTTCATCGAGGTCATGGCCTGCCCGAACGGCTGCATCGGCGGCGGCGGCCAGCCCCCCGCCTGCAACAAGCGCAAGGCCGAGCGCGCCGAGGCCATCTTCAAGGCGGACGAGGCGTGCGCCCTGCGCATCCCGCAGCAGAATCCCGACCTGGGCTATGTCTACGACAACCTGCTCCAGGGCCGCGCCCACGAGCTGCTGCACATCCACTACCCGGCCCACGGCCAGCACGGCTGAGCCGCCGGACACCCCGCAGAACACGAAACGTGCATGGAAGAACCCTTCCATGCACGTTTTTTCGCACCTCGCGCGGTCCGGATATGCACTGCCTCCAGTGGGCGGAAAGTCAAGCAAGTGCAGCAAGCGGGGCCGGCCAAGCCATTTTTTCGGCCGGCCGTTCAGAAGATCGGCAGCCCGTCCGGCCGTGCGCCGCATTTCCGACAGCGCCGCATCCCACACGGCGGGTTTCGTGCCGCACCGCGCGCAGCGTGGCGGGCAGCGTCGAGATGATATGACATGTGTCGGAATATCGGTTTACATAACGCAAGGCGCGTTCGACACATTCTGCCTGTCGAATGCAGGCGATATTTCTCGATATACTTCGAAAACTTGTATCTTTCGACGGTTATTATCAGATTATGTCAACGGAAAACTAGAGCAATTCGCCAAAAATCACATTGTTCTCGCATTCCAGATATGGTAAAATATCCTCGCAAGACAGGGGAAACGAGCGATTTGGCAGAGAGCTGACCGCAAGCCTGAATTTTTGCGGAGGAGAAAGTTATGGAAACGAAAATCAGTGTTCTGCTCGCCGACCCCGGCGAACAGTACCGCGCGGCCTATTCCAAGGCCATCGGCCAGGAGACGGATATGGAACTGGTCGCCCAGACGGACAATGGGCTGCGCGCGGAAGAACTCATCACCAAATTCCAGCCAGACGTCGTGGTGCTCGACCTCGTGCTGCCGAATCTGGACGGCCTGTCCCTGCTGACGCATCTGCGGGCGAAAAACGCACCGTCCCGCGTGATCGTCACCTCCGCGATCTGTAACGATCAGGTGCTGATGGAGTGTGCGGAGCTCGGCACGACGTACTTCATGCAAAAGCCGTTTGACCCGCCGCTGCTCGTGCAGCGCATCCGCCAGACGGCCCGGCCGCATCAGCGCACCGGCGGCGCTGGCGCGCAGCTCGCTGCGGCGGAGCCCGAGCCCTCGCTCGAGAGCGTCGTCACCGACGTTATCCACGAGATCGGCGTGCCCGCGCACATTAAGGGCTACCAGTACCTGCGCGAGGCGATCTTGCTGACGATCGACGACATGGACATCATCAACTCCGTGACGAAGGTGCTCTATCCCGAGGTCGCGCGCAAGTTCAACACGACGCCCTCGCGCGTTGAGCGCGCCATCCGGCACGCGATCGAGGTCGCGTGGGACCGCGGCGATATCGAGACGCTGCAGAAGTTTTTCGGCTACACGGTCTCGAACATCAAGGGCAAGCCAACGAACTCGGAGTTCATCGCCATGATCGCCGACTGCCTGAGCCTGCGGCAGAAGCAGGCGAGTGTGCGCTGAATGCGCAGCTGGAGAATAAGAGGATGCAGAAAGCCCCCGGACGCAATGTCCGAGGGCTTTCTGTATGGATCTGACCCGAGGCGGGCCTTGCCCCCTCGGGCTCCCCCGCGGCTCAGAGGCTTCGGAATGGCGCTGCCGCTCATGCACTGTGTGTGTCCGTCCTGCCCCCAAAGCCCGCTCCCAAAAGGGGAAGGCTTGAAAAGTGCGCAGCGAACGCTACGTCAAAGCCCCCGGACAGATGTCCGGGGGCTTGCTGCGCGATGGGTGGGTAACTTTGGGGGATGTGCCCGCTCACCAGCTCGGGAGCAGGGCAATGAAATCGTCCAGATCATAGTAGCTGCCGCCCTGCGGGCTGAGATCCGGTGCGGCGGCGTAGGCGCTGCCCGGCGTGGCCGTGACGGCGAGAGAGGCCGAATCGACCTGCGTGCGCAGCGTCACCTGGCTCGGCGTGAGCGAGATATAGAGCGGGGCCGCCGCGATGTTCGCCGTGATGTTCAGCGCACCGTCGGCATAGCCGAACTCGGAGATCGCGCCGACGACGCTCGCAAACGACAGGTGCTCGAAGAAGTACGTATAGGCCTCGATGGCGTTTTGCACGGTCTGGCGGTCGATGCCCGGCGTGATCGTGAGCACGGCGTAGAGCGCCTGCTCGAGCGAATTCATGGACGCCTCAACATGGTGCCAGCCGAAGTCGATATAGACGCGGTCGTTCCAGAATGTGACGGTCAGGTCGCGGCCGAGGATCTGCGACACGGCGCGCGCCGCGACGGGCTTGCCGAGCGAGAGCACGAGATCGGTATCGAGGCTGTAGCCGTTGACGCTCACGGTCGCGTCCATGCCCATGGCCTGCGCGCCGACATAGCGCTCAAGCACGGGGGCGAAGGGCTGCAGCTGCGAGAGGGTGACATAATCGCCGCTCGTGGGGGCGAGCGTGGTGGCGGAGCCAGACGTGCCGGTGATGGTCACGTGCACTGTCCAGCCCGCGGCCGTGACGGTCACGCTGTCGGCCGAGAGGGCGGCGGACACGCCTGTGCCCGCGATGTTCAGCTGCGCGTGCAGCGCGTTATTCGACCACGCAAGATCCTGAATGCTGTCCACGGCGGACTGCGGCGTGAGCTCGTGGAAAAACTGCGCGTAGGCGTTGCCGGCGGCCGCAGCATCGTTTGCCCCGGCGAGCTTGCCCGCCCAGGCGACGAGGTCTTTGATCTCGCTGCCCGTGCCGCTGACGTGGATGTTCCCGGCCGAGACGTACACCGTGCTGCCGATGTACTCGGCCGTGACGGTCACGCCGTCGACCGTGGTGGTGAGCGCGGCGTCATAGCCGCCGGAGGTTTTGGTCACGGTGGCCGTGCCCGAGAGACTCAGCGGGCCGCTGAGGGCAACTTGGAAGGTCGCGGTCTTGGCCGTCGCCGCGTCCATGAGCGGGCTCACGAGGCTCAGCGCGCCGGTCAGGTCGGTGTAGCCGTCGAGCGACTGCACCTGGAAGCCGCCGTAGTACGGCACGGCGGTGACGTGCATGCGCGCGCCGCCGAAGTTGAGCGCCACGTCCGCGCGCGTCAGGCGCAGGGCGTCCGGGTCCGTGAGCAGGACGGTGCCGGAGATCATCGGGTCGTTGAGCCGGATGGTCATGCCGGTGTCGGTCTCCTGCATGGCGACGTTTTTCGTCAGCGCGGTCATGCCGGACGCGTCGAGCGAGATGTTCGGGATCTGCACGCCGAGGTAGCCCGCGACCGTGCGCGCCGCGTCGATCGTGTCGCTCGCACGCAGGACGATCTTCTGGCTGCCGAAGGCGACGTACACGCGCTCATTGCTGTAGGCCGCGAAGAGGTCCACGCCCGCGACATTGCCGCGCACCTGGAAGGTGGTCTGGTCAATGTCCACGTGCGCCGTCAGGCCGTAGGACTGGCCGTTGGCGGTGACGGTGACGCTGTAGTTTGGCGTGCGGCGGAAGAAGTCGCGCACCATGGCCTGCGTGTCCTGCCCGCCGTCGGAGAGCTTGCCGAGGTTGTTGGGGTCATATTCGGTGGCGAGGTAGTGCTGGAATTCGGTCTGGTCGTCGGTCACGGCGCCGAAGTCCGTGAACACCTCGGTGAGCGTGCTCGTGCAGTTGAGACTGCCGAGGCCGGACATGGACACGGTGTAGCTCTCCACGGTGTCCATCTGCAGGAGGTCCCAGTTGGCGTCGATCGTCCAGACCATGTGCACGGCCGTGAATTCGGGGTTTTTCGCCGCGCCGCTGTACGTGCGCACCTGATGGCGGTAATACGCGCTCGCGCCCTCGGGCTCGAGGTCGAAGGTGAGGGTGTAGGTGCCGTCGTCGTTGGCGGTCATGGAGGGATTCTGCACCGTGTCACGGCTGATGACGTAGTTGCTCAGGTTTCTCGGGTCCTGCCCGTAGGCGTCCTGATAGTCCTGCTGCGAGATGGCCACGATCTGGTCGCTCCAGGTGGCGGTGTCGCCGCTGATGGAGCTGGCCTTGCGCACGAGGATGGCCCCGTCCTTGAAGTACTTCTGCTCGCCGAGCTTGACGAACATGCTCGTGCTGATGGCCTCGGTAAAGACGCTGTCGCTCGTCACGACGCGCACGTTGTGCACGGCCTGATTGTAGTCGATGAAGCCGACTTTCGCCTTCGTCTCGCCGGTCGTCTCGGAGCGGTAGGTCTCCTGATCCATAACGCCGGTCGTGATATAGATATTGTCCTCCGCACTCTGGCCGGAGGGGTCGCCGTCCGGGCGGGAGAGCGTCGTGCTCGCGCCGCCGGCGCCGTCATCGTCGCCGCCGCCGACTGCGCCGGGAATGATGATCGCCGCCGCGATCGCCAGCGAGGAGGGTCTCGAGTATGCGAAAAAGCACTTTTCGGCTCAGGATACGTCGATCTGGTGCGGCACGGTCGACTCGGAGCTGACGGTCAAGTCGTACATCGTACCCGGGCTGGGCGACGCGGGCGATCTGGCCTACGGCGACAAAATGTAAGCGTTCGGCGCGGTTCGCCGCTTTGGCCGCCCGGGCGCATTCCGTCCGGACGTCGGTCGCCCGCATAATCCCGAAAGGAAAATGGAGAA
>OOCZ01001625.1_pt1 | contig 13745 bp, 9 predicted proteins | sample 1671631 | NCBI WGS metagenome assembly OOCZ01 (sample SAMN06348176, study PRJEB24527) | human gut metagenome | reverse complement strand
CAATACATTAAATTGTTCTGTCATCAGAGCACTATGATAATTGCCGTAGAACGCAGAGTTTTTGAGTGATTTCTTATTTTGTTACATCTCTGATAGTTGATTTGTTTGAATGATGGACTTTTTTTCTCATCACTGTTATAATCGTATGTTAGGGTCAAACGGTATTATACCCAACTAATTTCACAGAAAGGTGGATATGAAATGAGTGAAAATTGTAATCATGACTGTTCGAGCTGCGGAGAGGCATGTGCATCAAGAGATCCAAAGAGCTTTTTAGAAAAGCCGCACGCAGAGAGCAGCATTCGCAAAGTGATCGGCGTTGTTAGTGGCAAAGGCGGTGTCGGCAAATCTATGGTATCATCTTTGCTGGCCGCTAACTTCCAGAAAAAAGGCTACCATACCGCTGTTATGGACGCGGACATTACCGGTCCTTCTATTCCAAAGGCATATGGCATCAACGAAAAAGCTACGGGCGACGAGCATGCAATATATCCTGTTGTTTCCAAATCCGGCATTCAGGTGATGTCTGTTAATCTGTTATTGGAAGATGCTACAGATCCGGTTATTTGGCGTGGTCCGGTCATTGCCGGCACGGTGAAACAATTTTGGCAGGATGTAGTGTGGAAAGATGTCGATTATATGTTTGTCGATATGCCTCCGGGAACCGGTGATGTTCCTTTGACTGTATTCCAAACCATCCCTGTTGACGGCATCGTCATTGTAACCTCCCCACAGGAACTTGTATCTATGATCGTAGGAAAAGCTGTCAAAATGGCACAAATGATGAATATTCCGATCATTGGCATCATCGAAAATATGAGTTACGTAGAATGTCCGGACTGTGGCAAAGCAATCGAAATCTTCGGCAAAAGCCATGTCGATGATGTTGCTACTCAGTACCATCTGCCGGTACTCGGACGCATCCCTATGACTCCTTCCATTGCGGCAGCCAGTGACGCTGGTGCTGTTGAAGATCTGGAGGGTAATTGGCTGGATGTTGCGATCAGCGCAATTGAAGCCATTCCAGAAAATCCAGATAAATCAAAATAACGTGAAATAAGAAATAAAATAAAATCGGGTGAGGATTTTTCAAATCTTGTGCCTGAAAAAGTGTATGATTATATAATAAAGAGGCGAATTTATAATGTATGATACCGAAAAATACGCAAAAATTTTGAAAGATACATTATCTGACAGGCGATTTTACCATTCGCTTTGCGTATCACAAAGTGCCATTAAACTTGCAAAGCGTTATGGTGTGGATGAAGAAAAAGCCGAGGTTGCAGGGCTTTTGCATGATATTACAAAAGAAACTGATAATGCTGTTCAACTTGAAATAATTAAAAATAACGGTATTGAACTTCACAGTTTTGATAAAAAGAGCGATAAATTTTTGCACCAAGCATCAGGTGCCGGAATGGCAATTAAGCTTGGTATTGATGATATGGATATTATAAATTCTATAAGGTATCATACCACAGGCAAGGCAAATATGACTATGCTTGAGCAGATTGTGTATCTTGCCGATTTTATTTCAGCCGATAGGGATTATCCCGATGTAGATGTTATCAGAAAAGAAACGGAAAAGGGTATTGAATACGGTTTGCTTTACGGCACTGCTTATACAATTAAGTCGGTGGCAAAAAGGCAAATACCGCTTCATCCTTTGACTGTTGAAGCATATAATTGGATACTTGATGAGTATTTTAAATAGAAAGGGTGAAGTTATGCAGGCACTTAATATTGTAAAAACTGCAGTTAAAGCTATTGACAGCAAGAAAGGCGAGGATATTGAAGTAATCGGTATTACCGATTTAACTGTTCTTACCGATTACTTTGTAATTGCCACAGCTACAAGTTCAACTCAAATCAAAGCTATGGCTGATGAAGTTGAGTATAAGCTTGACGAACTCGGCGTTGAGCCGCACCATATAGAAGGCAGAAGCACAAATTGGGTTTGCCTTGATTATAATTCGGTTGTTATTCATATTTTCCATAAGCAGCAGCGTGAATTTTATTCACTTGAGCGTTTATGGGAAGATGGCGAAGTTTTAGATACAGCAAAATTATTGGAGGATTAAAATAATGGAATACAATTTTAAAGAGATTGAAGCCAAATGGCAAAATATTTGGTACACTCAAAACACATTCGCAGCAAAGCAGGATTTTTCACTTCCTAAATATTACTGCCTTGTTGAATTCCCTTATCCGTCAGGTCAGGGACTTCATGTAGGCCACCCAAGGTCTTATACAGCTCTTGATATAGTTGCCCGTAAAAAAAGACTTCAGGGATATAATGTTCTTTACCCTATGGGTTGGGATGCTTTTGGTCTTCCGACTGAAAACTTTGCAATTAAAAATCATATTCATCCTGAAGAAGTAACAAAGCAAAATGTTGCAAGATTTAAGCAGCAGCTTCAGTCACTCGGCTTTTCGTTTGACTGGACAAGGGAAATTAACACTACTGACCCGAGCTATTATAAATGGACACAGTGGATTTTTCTTCAACTTTTCAAAAAGGGACTTGCCTACAAAAAAGAAATGGCTGTAAACTGGTGTACTTCTTGCAAATGCGTGCTTGCAAATGAAGAAGTTGTAAACGGTGTATGTGAGCGTTGCGGCAGTGAAGTTATCAGAAAGAACCAGAGCCAGTGGATGCTTAAAATTACCGAATATGCTCAAAGGCTTGTTGATGACCTTGATGACCTTGATTTTATTGACAGAGTTAAGGTTCAGCAGAAAAACTGGATTGGCCGTTCAACCGGTGCAGAAGTTGATTTTGGCACAACTTTGGGTGATACTTTAACTGTATATACTACCCGCCCTGATACTCTTTTCGGCGCAACATATATGGTTATTTCACCTGAACACCCGCTTGTTGAAAAGTGGGCAGATAAGCTTAAAAATATTGATGAAGTTCGTGCTTACCAGCAGGAAGCTGCACATAAGTCGGACTTTGAAAGAACTGAACTTAATAAAGATAAAACCGGTGTTAAGCTTGATGGTGTAATGGGTATCAACCCTGTAAATGATACTGAAATTCCTATCTTTATTTCAGACTATGTACTTACATCTTACGGTACGGGTGCGATTATGGCAGTTCCTGCACATGATACTCGTGACTGGGAATTTGCAAAGAAATTCGATTTACCTATTATCGAAGTTGTTGCAGGTTCAAAAGTCGGTGTTGAAAACGAAGCTTTTACAGACTGTGCAACAGGCAAACTTGTTAATTCATCATTCCTTACAGGTATGACGGTTGAAGAAGCTAAAAAAGCAATTACCGAATGGCTTACTAAAGAGGGTAAAGGCCACCAAAAAGTAAACTTTAAGCTTCGTGACTGGGTATTTTCACGCCAAAGATATTGGGGTGAGCCTATTCCTATTGTTAAGTGCGATGATTGCGGATATGTTCCTGTTCCTGAAAGTGAACTTCCTTTAAGACTTCCTATGGTGGATTCATATGAACCTACCGATACAGGCGAATCACCGCTTGCAAAAATGACAGATTGGGTTAACACCACTTGCCCTTGCTGCGGAAAACCTGCTAAAAGGGAAACAGATACAATGCCGCAATGGGCAGGTTCATCTTGGTATTTCTTAAGATATATGGACCCGCACAATGATAAAGAACTTGTTTCAAAAGAAGCGGCAGAATATTGGAGCCCGGTAGATTGGTATAACGGTGGTATGGAGCATACTACTTTGCACCTTCTCTATTCTCGTTTCTGGCATAAATTCCTTTATGACATCGGTGTTGTTCCTACTAAAGAACCATATCAAAAGCGTACATCACACGGTATGATTCTCGGTCAAAACGGTGAAAAGATGTCAAAGTCAAGGGGCAATGTTGTTAACCCGGATGAAATTGTTGACCAATACGGTGCAGATACAATGCGCCTTTATGAAATGTTTATCGGCGACTTTGAAAAAGCTGCACCTTGGAACAGTGATTCTATCAAAGGTTGCAAGAGATTTATTGAGCGTTTCTGGAATTTGCAAGAAATCGTTAAAGACGGTGATGAATATTCACCTGAACTTGAAGCTCTTATGCATAAAACAATTAAAAAAGTTACAGATGATATTGATAATCTTAAGTGCAACACAGCTATTGCATCAATGATGACCCTTGTAAACGAAATGTATTCAAAGGGTGTTAATAAAGCCGAACTTCGTGATTTAACTATCATTCTTAACCCATTTGCACCTCATGTTACAGAGGAAATGTGGGAAATAATGAACTTCGGCGGTGCTGTACACGAAGCAAAGTGGCCTGAATTCGACGATGAAAAGACTAAAGAAAACAGTGTTGAAATCGCACTTCAGGTTAAAGGTAAGGTTCGTTCAAGAGTTGTTGTTCCAATTGATATAAGCAAGGAAGATGCAATCGAACTTGCTAAAAAAGATGAAAAAATTGCCGCTGAAATTGCAGGCAAAGAAATTAAGAAAGAAATTTATGTTCCGGGCAAGCTTGTAAATATTGTTGCAATATAATTAGCAAGTGCCTTTTGAGGTGATATTATGCCTAAGAAAAAAATATATACAGTCGCAACTTCACACCTTGATACAGTGTGGAGTTGGGACTTTGAAACTACTGTCAGCCAATATATTTATAATACTTTAGTTGATAATTTTAAGCTTTTTGAAAAATATCCTTCATATAAATTTTCTTTTGAAGGTTCATATCGCTATGAACTAATGGAAGAATATTATCCTGAACTTTTTGATAAAATGAAGGATTATATTGCAAAGGGAAGGTGGAATGTCTGCGGCTCTGCATTTGAAAATGGGGATACAAATATTCCGTCACCCGAAGCACTTTTCAGAAATATACTTTTCGGTAATTCCTATTTTGATGAAAAATTCGGCAAAAGAAGTGTTGATATTTATCTGCCGGATTGCTTCGGCTTCGGCTGGGCACTTCCTGCAATTGAACGCCATTCAAACCTGATGGGATTTACTACCCAAAAGCTTGCCTGGGGCAGTGCATACGGTGTTCCGTTTGATATAGGCAAATGGCAGGGTGTTGATGGAAGTGAGGTTTATGCAAGTATTAACCCGCACGATTATTATTACACTCTCACAAAGCTTCGTGATTGGGATTTTGTTCTTAATAAGTTTAAAGAAAATGAAAAGTATGGCCTTAATGATACATATATTTTTCACGGTATAGGTGACAGGGGCGGCGCACCTGATGAAAAGAGCGTTGCTTTTGTTGAAGAAGAAATCAAGAAAAATGATGAAAGTGATATTGAAGTAATTGCGGCAAGCGCAGATGAAATATATCACGATATTGAAAATAATTATACCGACGAGCAAAAGGCTAAACTTCCGGTTTGGAAAAATGAATTTGTAATGCAAAACCACGGTGTAGGCGGTTATACATCGCGTTCAATCGGCAAGCGATGGAACAGAAGATGTGAAGAACTTGCGGATATAAGTGAACGCGCAGGTGTTATTTCATCATATTTCGGCTTAACCGATTATAACCAAAATGCAATTAACCGTTCATGGAAACGCTTTATTGCACATCAGTTTCATGATGATATGCCCGGTACAAGCTGCCAAAGGGTATATAAACGCTCATGGAATGATTATGCGGTTTCAATGAATCAGTTTACAAATGAACTTGAAGCTTCAATGTCACCTGTTTCATCACTTATGAAAACTGATTTTTGCTCTGGTATTCCTGTGATGGTTTATAACCCTGTTGAAGCGGACAGGCGCGGTGCGGTAACACTTCGCCTTGATGATGTTTCATCTTCTTATGTAAGGGTTTATGATGAAAAGGGCAGAGAAATTAAAAGCCAGGTAACTCCGCTTGAAAACGGAGTGCTTGAACTCGTTTTTGTTGCCGATGTTAAAAGCCTCGGCACAAGGGTATATGATGTTCGCCCGAGTGACAGGCCTTGCTGCGTTAAAAGTGAAATTTCAATCAATTCCGATAACGCAATGGAAAATCAAAAGTATATTGTTACTCTCAACCGAAAGGGCAATATATCATCAATTCTTGATAAAGAACTTGATGAAAAAGAAATACTTAAAGAGCCTATTACTCTCGGCTTATTCAATTACACCGGTTCAAAAGAATGGCCTGCGTGGGAAATGAATTTTAAAGAAGCAAATAAAGATGCAGATCGTATTCCTAATGTAGTAACCGTAACTGTATTGGAGCAAGGCCCTGCAAGAGTATCATTTAAAGTTGTTCAAAGTGACAGAAAAAGTACATTTACTAATATTATCGCCCTCACAGACGGATGTGATATAGTAGAAGTATATTCCGAAATTGAATGGCAGAATTTGAGAACTCTTGCCAAAAATAAGTTTTCTTTCACGGCGGAAAATGAAAAAGCTACTTTTGATTTGGGACTCGGTGCAATTGAACGCGGAAATATGAGCGAAAAGCTTTTTGAAGTTCCTGCTCAAAAATGGGTTGATTTAACAGATAAAAGCGGTGAGTTCGGTGTTTCTGTTTTAAGTGAATGTAAATACGGTTGGGATAAGTATAAGGATAATACACTTCGCCTTACCGCAATTCACACACCGAAGCGCAATTATCGTATTGATTCAATGCAGTCGTTTATGGACTTGGGACTTAACAGATATTCATTCGCAATTTTCAGCCATAAGGGCAAGGCACAGGCTAAAACCCAGCTTGAAGCAAGAAAATTTGTAACTCCTATGACTGCTTATGTAACAACTAAACACCAGGGTAAACTAAAAAATGAATATTCTTTTGGCTCTGTTTCAAGTAATGATGTAATTATTCGCGCAATAAAAAAGGCAGAAAATAGCGATGAAATTATCGTTCGCCTTAATGAAGGTGCAAACAGCGAGGTTGAAAACTTTACATTAACTTTGGGTGAGGGCATTCAATCTGCCAGAGAAATTTATGCAAGCGAAGAAGAAAAGGGCAGTGCTGTTGTTGAAAACGGAAAGCTTGTTACAAGCTTCAAGCCTTATGAAATCAAAAGCTTTGCACTTAAATTGAAGCCAAGCAGTATTGATTCGCTTAAAACAGAAAGCGTACCTGTTTTGCTTAATTATGATAAAAATATTATCACAAATAAAGGCGAAAAAGGTGATTTTGAATATACAATTCCAAGCACCCTTGTGCCTGATGAAATTATGGCAAACGGTACTTTGTTTAAATTAAATAAGGGTGATAAAAACGCTCTTATTTGCCAAGGTCAAAAAATTAAGCTTGGCGGTAATGCGAATAAACTTGTTTTGCTTTGTGCTTCAATGGCAGGCGATAAAAAGGCTTCCTTTATACTTGGAAGCAAAAAGAAAGAAAAAACGGTTCTTTCGGCATTTGAACGCTTTGCCGCTTGGGATTTATATGACTTCGGCGAAACAGCTTATATCAAATCGGGTAAAATCGGCTATGAATTTACACATTGCCATAAAGACGGAGAAGTTCAGTTTGCAAAGCAGATGTACTTTTTCCTTGTGGAATTTGAACTTGGCGGTGAAAACGAAATCACTTTGCCTAATGATTCGGATATTGTGATTTTATCTGCAAGTGAGGTTAATGCACCATACGGTAAGCTTGTAAGCCCGACTTATGACGAGGTTGAAAAAAGGCCGTTTACTTTTAAACTCAATTTAAAAGAAAAAATTCAGTATGCATATAATAAGTGTGTTTGGCAACTTCACGATAAAGATAATTTTATCAAAGATAACAATAAGGGCAAGGATTACTGATAAGGGGAAATATTATGGCTAATAATTTTGGAAAAAACTGGACAACCAATAATAACAATTATCCGCTTGACAGCAAAGAGGTTGAAAGATACCTTTCTGTTAAGCCGAGTGAAAATCAACTTACTCTTGTTGACAAGCCATTTTATACCTTTATGCACTTTGGTATGAATACCGCTACCGATAGGGAGTGGGGTGCAGGTGTTGAAAAAGCATCTGATTTTACTATCAAATCAATCAATGCAAAGCAGTGGGTTGATACTGCAAAGCAGGCAGGTGCAACAGGCGTGATCCTTACTTGTAAGCACCACGACGGTTTCTGCCTTTGGCCAAGTGAATACACAGATTTCTGCGTTAAAAATTCATCTTATAACGGTGATATTGTAAAAGAAGTATCCGATGAATGTCATAAGCAGGGTATGGATTTCGGTGTTTATCTTTCACCTTGGGATATGCACGATGAACGCTATGGTACAGATGCGTATAATGATTATTTTTGCAATCAGCTTACAGAACTTCTTACTAATTACGGTGAAATTTTTGAAGTTTGGTTTGACGGCGCAAAAGGTTCAAATGCTAAAAAGTTTGAATACGACTGGCAAAGATATTATGACCTTATCCGTAAGCTTCAGCCAAAAGCTAATATTGCTATTTGCGGCCCCGATATTCGCTGGGTAGGTAATGAGGGCGGCAAGTCAAGAAAGAGCGAATACAGCGTAGTTCCTTGCGCACTTCGTGAAGCTGACAGAATTATGGCTTTGAGTCAGCAGGATGAAAATCAGGCATCTTCTCTTCAAAAGTATAATCAAATGGATGAAGATTTGGGTTCAAGAAAAATTCTTGAAAAAAACGCATATCTTTGCTGGTTTCCTGCCGAAGTAGATGTTTCTATCCGCAAGGGTTGGTTCTTCCACGAAAAAGACAACAGAAATTCGAAAAGTGCTAAAAAGCTTTTTAAAATCTATCTTAATTCGGTAGGCAATAACTGCACGCTTCTTCTCAACATTCCGCCAAATGCACAGGGTGAAATACATAAAAAAGATGTTAAAAACCTTGAAAAACTTGGTAAAATGATAAATAATATTACTCAAAATCCTATTGTTTATCAGGAACTCGGTGAACTTACCAAGGATAATGGATTTATTGATTTTACATTCAATGATGTTCGCAAGGTTAATTATGTTGTGTTGCAGGAAGATATTGCAAACAGCCAGCGTGTTGAACTTTTTGACCTTTATATTCAAAAAGCAAACGGTAAGTTCAAGCGTGTTTATAAGGGTACTGTTATCGGCGCTAAAAAAATTGTTAATCTTAAAGGCAAAAAGGCAAAGGGTATTCGCTTTGTAATTCGCCAAAGCCGTTCAACACCTATTATTAAATCAGTTGGTATTTACGAATGATTATACACCTGTATAATTTTGTATAAGCTAAAATTGTAAAGTTTAGAATTAGTTTAGCCTCTTTTATTTTTTGCGTGATATAATTAAAGCGTGATAAATAAGGGAGGCTGATTTTATGACTGATAAAGTTGAAAATGAAGAAAAAGTTGTTGAAAAAAACAAGTTTGCAAAAGATTTGTGTTTTGATAAGATTGTTTGGATTTTTATGATTAGTTGTATAGTGGGCTTTCTTGTTGAAACACTGTGGTGTTTAATTAAGCACGGATATATCGAATCGCGCCAATCTCTTGTGTGGGGGCCGTTTTCGGTAGCTTACGGTATGGGTGCAGTTGTGTTAACTCTTGCACTTTATAAGGTTAAGGATGCACCTGTTTGGAAAGTGTTTGGCATATCATTTATCGTAGGTACAATAACTGAATATATCTGCTCACTCGGGCAAGAAATTGTGTTTGGCTCTGTTGCGTGGGATTACAGCAAAATGCCGCTTAATATTAACGGGCGTGTTTGCTTCTTATATTCCTGCTTTTGGGGGCTTTTGGGAATACTTTGGATTAAGGCAATTTATCCTATAATGTCAAAAGTTATTGAAAAATTGCCGGTTAAACTCGGCACAATTATAATGTGGGCATTTATTGTATTTTTTGTATTTGATTCATTTGTTTCCGCTACTGCGGGGCTTCGTATGGATAAGCGTGATGCCGGCCGGGCACCTAATAATGTTTATGAGCAGTTTCTTGATAATCATTTTCCGGATGAAAGAATGAATGAGATATACGCAAATTCTCAAAAAGTAACTAAATAAGAACGCAGCGTTGCCGTGTCGGCGCACCGCAATAAAAAAGCAGTTCAAAAATCGAGTTGCTTTTTATTACATTTACAAATATTGACAAATACTGCACTGCAAGATATAATAAAACAAATCTGATATACATAGGTTTTTATATTTGTTTTGAATATAAAATTAAAAGGGAATCCGGTGCGAATCCGGAGCAGTCCGAACCTCTACCGTATTTGCTGACGAGAAATATTCGCTAAAGGCGGCCATTGCTCTTTTGAGCGAGAAGGTTTATTTTAAGGTTGAAGCATTAGTCGGGAGACCTGCCGTGTATATGGTTTTTGCAGTGCTTTAGGTTGGAAGTCGGCAGTATTTAACATATGGGATAACTGTGCCCATATGCTTTTTGCGATACAATTTTTATGCACTGTTTTAAACGGTGCATTTTTTTATGCTCTAAATTGAAAGGAGAAAAGATGAAAAAATCAATTACAAAGGCTTTGGCAGTTTTTATGTCGCTTATGCTTGTACTTATGAGCGCACTTCCTGCTATGGCTGAAAATTCAAGTGAGGTTGAGGCGTACCTTAACAGCACATACGCAAAGGCAATCAGCGGCTTTGAAAAGGATGATGAGGGCAGATATATTATCCCTCTTTCCAAAACAAGGGTTTCTCTTAAAAAGGATACATCATCAAAGCTTTATACTTCCTCTTGGAGTTCAAGCGACGATACTTATGCAAAGGTGACAAACAGCAGCTATTCCGCTTCTGCAAAAATCACTCATCCGTCATATAATGAAGGTGCTAAGGTTGTTACTCTTACTCTTAAAATATTAGATAAAACTGACGGCAAAACTGTTTTAGGAACAAGAGATTATGTTCTTTATATTGAAACAAAACTTGCTACTTATTCTCTTGACATAACTGCTAAGAATGAAAAAGGCGAGATTATTGACAACGCAAAAGTCAGTGTTTTTGACAGTCGTAATATTGAACAAAATCCGTCGTCACTCAGTGCTAATACCGAATACACTCTTACCGTTTCGGCTTTGGGATATGTTCGTGATGTAAGAAAAATCACTTTAACTCAAAATACTAAACTTGATGTTATATTAAAAGAGGGCGCAACAGTTGATTTTACCGTTAAACTTGCAACGGGAGCTAAAACGGATAACGCTACCTTAAAAGTAACGTCAGCAAACGGCAGTCAAACATATTCTCCGATAGAGGACGAATACGGCTATGAAACCTCACAGTTTGAGCTTACCCCCGGCGAATATAAATACTATGCAACTTATCAAAGCGGCAGTCAAACGGCAGCGGGTACATTTACTGTCGCAGAGGGTACAAAGTCACTTAATATAACGGTAAATCTTAAATATACCGAATATAAGGTTAAATTTGACGTTACACCCGAAAATGCAAAAATCACACTAAAAAAGAACGGCTCAAGCGGCGCTTACGGCGACGAAATTTTGCCTGATGAAAACGGATATTATACGATTGTTTACGGTCAATACCGTTATACCGTTGAAGCAGAGGGATTTATTACTGTAAGTAAGACGTTTAATGCTACCGATACATCTCTTAAAAATAATAACTATGTAATTACCGTTAAACTTGACTCGCTTTATGATTCACTTCTTAATAAAGCAGACGATTATCTTTTTGCTCAGTCGGGCGACGGAATGATGATGACTGAATTTTCAGGCGTTCATACAGACGGCGATTTCGGTTACGTTTCTGATGTTGACTCCGATTATCAAGATACAAACGTTATTGAAACAGTTGAAGAAAAAATCAATTCAAATGTAAAATCCGATGAAAAAATCACGGTTAAATTAAACGCCGTTAAAAATATTGACGGTGACGATGATAATACAGTTATTTTCAAAAACGGCAATATCTATTATAAGGGCGTTGATTCTTCAAATTATGACGAAGATTTTTACGGCGCAGTTTACGACCTTTCACTTACTTTAACTTGCGGCGATAAGACTAAGGAAAGCGAGGTAAGAGTAGTAGTTCCTTATCATACGTATACAAGGCTTCAAAGACTTGACAGTGCTGCTCTTTATGCCGTAAACTTTGCAAATATTAAGGGCGAAAACAAGAGCGCAGCTGATGTTACCCGCAATCTTGATTTGATAAATACTGCAGATACGGATGATTACAGCTATTATTCAATTTGCTCAAGCTGGGTATCCGATCACCCTGAAATTATTGATGCAAAAACAGGTAAGGTAACAAGACCTGAAAAGGATACTATGGTTAAACTTACGGTTAAAACATATTATTCAGCTTCGTTTGTTGAAGAAACAGATTTCTTCTTTGATCCGGGTCCTTTGGGCGATAATGCGGCTTACAGAAGTGTAAGAGTTATGGTTAAGGGTACAAAGCAGGACGAGGTTAAGGACAGCAAACCTGCAACAAAGCCGAGCGAACCTGCAACAACTCCTGCAACAACTCCTTCAACAACTCAGCCTACAACAAAACCGAGCACAACTAAGAACACTGAGACGGTTAAGCCTAAAAAGACGTCGATTAAAAAACTCAGTAAAGGCAAAAAGAAATTTACCGTTACTTGGGCAAAAGTAAGTGGTGTTAAGGGATACCAAATTCAGTATTCTTCCAATAAAAAATTTAAAAAGAACAATAAGAGCGTTACTGTTACTAAGCAAAAGACAACAAAGGCTACCGTTAAAAAACTTAAGTCTAAGAAAAAGTATTACGTTCGTGTTCGCACATACAAAACGGTAAACGGTAAAAAGATATATTCATCTTGGTCAAAGGTAAAAAGCGTAAAAACCAAGTAAGATTTATTTGTGTTTAACGACGCAATAAAAAAGACAGCCTGATTTTTTAGGCTGTCTTTTGTTATATTCTTTTCTATTTAACTTCAAGATAAAATTCCACACCGGCAAGCGTTTTTGATTAACTTTCTCTCAATGCCTTGTTAATCGCATTTAAAACTTTCTTTTTATCCGCTGACCAAAGCGGTGCAATCAAATCTTTTTTTGCTCCGTCGCCGGTAAGGCGGTGAATTACAATATTTTTCGGTATAATTGCAACACATTTTGCAATCAGCTCAACATATTCATCAAATTCAAGGGTTTTAAATAATCCTTTTTCGTAGTCTTTTGCAAGGTCTGTTCCTGCTATTACGTGCAAAAGTTGGAGTTTAATTCCGTCTATTTGGCTTTGGCAAACATATTTTACGCTTTCAAGCATATCGTTTTCGCTCTCATTCGGCAAGCCTAATATTATATGCACCACGATATTTACGCCAATGCTTTTTAGCTTTTTAACAGCTTCGTTATATACTTCTAAACTGTAACCTCGCCTTATATACTTTGCACTATCGCTATGTATTGTTTGCAACCCAAGTTCCACAAAAACAGGCTTGATTTTATTCATTTCATCAAGAAGTTCTATTACATCATTACCCAAGCAATCGGGCCTTGTGGCAATTGATAGTGCAACAATGTCAGGGTGTTTTATTGCTTCACTGTATTTTGCTCTTAGTATTTCAACCGGTGCATAAGTGTTGGTAAAAGCCTGAAAATATGCAATATATTTCCCGCTTTTGATTTTCTTTTCCACTCTTTTTTTGCCGCTTTCAATTTGCTCGGTAATGCTTAGATTTCGGTTTTGTGCAAAATCACCACTTCCGCCTTTTGAACAAAAAATGCAACCTCTTGTATCTATTTTTCCGTCACGGTTCGGGCAGGTGAATCCGCCGTCCAAACTGATTTTGTAAACCTTTTGCCCAAATTTATCTTTCAGATATTTGTTAAAACTTAAATATTCCATATTTATCCCTCATATTATAGTAAATAAAGTATACCATAAAATATATCTAATTA
>OOCZ01001607.1_pt1 | contig 13854 bp, 10 predicted proteins | sample 1671631 | NCBI WGS metagenome assembly OOCZ01 (sample SAMN06348176, study PRJEB24527) | human gut metagenome | reverse complement strand
TTGACGTCTGCCGCGCGCTGCGCGCCGAGGGCGACAACGTGCCCGTCATCATCCTGACCGCGCGCGAAGAGGAGGAGGACAAGATCTTGGGCCTTGAGATCGGCGCGGACGACTACATCACCAAGCCCTTTTCCATGCGCGAGCTGCTCGCGCGCGTCAAAGCGAACATCCGCCGCACAACGATGCTCTCCGCTCCCGCGGCGGAGGACAACGCCATGAGCGCCGGCGGCGGCATCACCATCAACACCGACAGCTTTCAGGTGCGCAAAAACGGCGTGCCCATCGACCTCACACAGCGCGAGTATGAGCTTTTGACGTTCCTCGCCAGCCACCCCGGCAAGGTCTTCTCCCGCGTCGACCTGATGGAGCAGGTCTGGAACTATGGCTACGTCGGCGACGACGCGCGCACGGTGGACGTCACCGTCCGCCGCCTGCGCGAAAAGATCGAGGACAACCCCGCCGCGCCGGCCTACATCCTCACGCGCCGCGGCGTGGGCTACTATTTCTCCGCGCAGGCGTAAGTTGCGCGCACTTTTCCGGGAAAGGAGTCTCCTGCTATGTTCCGCAGCCTGCATATGAAGCTCGTGATGATCATGCTGCTGCTCGTCACCTCGCTGATGGCGGTGGTGGGCGCGTTTTTGATGACCAGCATCACGAACTTCTATATTGACGATTTTTACGAGCAGATGAGCGAAGTGTTCGGCGAGTCCAACGCCGCGTTCGTGAGCTCACTGCGCGAAGAGGCCGCGCAGGAGGACGGCGCCGCGCGCCTGCAAACGATGCTCGAGGCCTACTCCGGCACACTGAGCATCGACTCGCGCAACCGCAACTACTATGTTCTCGACGGCCGCAGCGGCGAAGTGCTTGCTTCGAGCAACGAGGACGGCCAGCTGCTTGAGCAGACGGGAAATATCCTCACCGCGCGCAACGGCGAGGTCGGCGACCACAGCGACCTTGCCGCAAGCTATATGGATGTCGCCATCCCCATCTCCGGCGGCGACAACAGCTTCATCATCTACATCCGCGACAGTCGCACCACGATCTCGTCGCTGAACTCTGAGCTGCTGTTCATCATTCTGCAAGCACTGCTCGTCGGTCTTCTCGTCTCGGTGCTTTTGTCGTTCCTGCTCGCCAAGACCATGATCGACCCCATTGAAAAACTGACCGAGGGCGCCGAGCGCATCGCGACCGGCGACTTCGACGAAACGCTTGCTGTCGAATCGACGGACGAGATCGGCGTTCTGACCACCACATTCAACGACATGGCGTCCGTGCTCCACTCCACGCTCGAAGCCGTGGAGAACGAGCGCAACAAGCTCGACACGCTGTTTCTCCACATGAGCGATGGCGTCGTCGCCTACGACGGCAGCGGCAAGCTCATCCACTGCAACCCCGCCGCGTGCGAGCTCTTAGGCCGCACGGCGGACGAGTGCGTGTACAGCGAGCTGTTTGAATCCATCTGCCCGTTTTCCCATGTCATCACCATGCAGCGCAGCGACTATGTCGAGGGCGAGCTCACTGTCGGCGAGCGCAGCGTGGAGCTCTACTTCGCTCCCTTCTCCGATGAGGAGAGCGGCGGCGTTCTCATCGTGCTGCACGATGTGACCGAGCACCGCAAGACCGAGGAGCGCCGCAAGGAATTTGTCGCCAATGTTTCCCACGAGCTGCGCACGCCGCTCACGAATGTCCGCTCCTATGCCGAGACCATCCGCGAGGCGGGCGACGATCTGAGCCGCGAGACGGAAAACGACTTCCTCGATGTCGTCATCAGCGAAACAGACCGCATGACCCACATCGTGCAGGACCTTCTGACGCTCTCGCGCCTTGACTCCGGCCGCAGCGAGATGAATATGGTGCGCTTCCCGTTCTCCGCCGCCATCGACTCCGTGCTCCGCTCGACGGAGCTTGAGGCCCGCCGCCACAAGCACGAGCTCACGCACGACTACACCGAAAATCTCCCGCTCATCATGGGCGATCGCGGCCGCATCGAGCAGGTCATGCTCAACGTCCTCAGCAATGCCGTCAAGTACACGCCCGACGGCGGCCACATCCGTGTCACCGCGGGCAGCGAGGGCGAAACTGTCTGGATGGAGGTCGCGGACGACGGCATCGGCATTCCAGAGGCCGACCGCAGCCGCATTTTTGAGCGCTTCTACCGCGTCGACAAAGCAAGATCGCGCGAATCCGGCGGCACAGGCCTCGGCCTTTCCATCGCGACGGAGATCGTCCAGCGTCACCACGGCTCGCTCACGCTCGTTGACCGCCCCGGCCCCGGCACGACCGTCCGCTTAGAGCTGCCCATCACCCAGCCCATCGGCGGGGAGGATTCCCATGAATAAGAACGCCACGCTCATGAGCCATCTGCAAAACGCCGCGATCGCCGTTTTGACCGTTACCGCCGTGCTGCTTCTGATCCAGACGCCGCTTGTCGGCGACCTTGCGGGCAAGACGCCCTACGAGCTCGCGCAGGACTGGCTCGCGGGCGACACCTCGACCGATACCGCCGTCACCACCGATCTGACCGAGCTCGCGCTCCCCGTGCGCGTGGTGTTCACGAACGAATACGCCCGCTACGGGCTCAGCGCCATCACGACGCTTGACACAGATTTTGAGCTCGCCGGCACGTTTTTCGGCGAGGCGCTTGGCGCTGCTACCACTTATGAAGCGTGCAGCGGTGAAAAGCTGCTCACCGCACTGCACGCGAGCAGCATCTACCTCGATCTGGAGGCCCCCACGCCGCTCGAAGTGCTCAGCCGCATTCTCGGCGTCAACGACGCGCCGGAGTCCTCGCTCCTGCGCGTCACGCGGCTTGTGCTCTGCCCCGCGGAAAACGGCGCAACGCTCTACTTACAGGACGCCAATCAGGGCTTTTTTGTCAGCCGGACGGCGATAAGCAGCGCGACACTGCGCGAAGCGCTCGCCTCGCTCGATGGCAACGGCACAGATTTTGCGTTCTCGCTCTCCGGCGAGTTCTCTCAGCTCTCGCCCTACACGCTCATTTTCAGCGAACCGCCGCAGCGCTACACGCTCTCGGCAAGCAATGCCCTCACCGATCAGGCGACATTTCTGCGCCTTGCGGAGTTCAACCCCCACACGGAAAGCGGCTACACCGACTCCTCCGGCAGCACCATTATCAAAGAGGTCTACGGCACGCTGCGCCTTGAGCCCGACGGCAGCGTCTTCTATCAGGGCGCGGACGAGGCCGAGGCGGGCTCGATCTACTATGTCTCCGCCGCCTCGACCGGAAAGCCCACGATGCTCGAAGCCGTCGCGGGCGCGCAGCGCCTCGCCTTCACGCTGCTTCGCGACGTAAGCGGCGACGCCGAGCTCTATCTCAGCGAGATCGACAGCAGCAACAAGCGCTTCACCGTGAGCTTCGACTATGCGGTCGGCGGTACGCCGCTGCGCTTTTCCGACGGCAGCCACGCCGCCACGGTCACGATCGAAGATCAGACCATCACGGAATTTTCCCTCCACTGCCGCAGCTATACGCTCAGCGATTCGCCCGCACTGCTGCTGCCCATCCGGCAGGCCGCGGCCATCGCGGACAGCCAATATTTGAGCGCCGAGCTGCACGTCTGCTACGACGAGCACGGCGCGGACACCGTCGGCGTCGGCTGGTTTGCCGACTGATCTTTCCGGAAAGGACGCCCGAACATGAAAACCTCGCGGCTCAAAAATATCGTCATCGTCATTTTGCTGCTTGTCAACGCGTTTCTGCTCTTCCTGCTGCTCAGCCGCCGCGCCGAGGAGCGCGACTCGAACGAGCGCCGCGTCGAGCAGCTCTGCACGCTTTTTGAAAAAAACGGCGTCGCCTTTGACCGCGCGCTGCTGCCCGATGAGGAAACGCACCTCTCCCTCTCGCTTGAGCGCGACGCCGCACGCGAAGAGGCTTTCGCCTCCGCCCTGCTCGGCACTGCCGAGAGCAGCAATTCCGGCGGCGGTGTGAGCCGCTTCACCGGCGAATACGGCTCGTGTTCCATCCGCTCCGGCGGCACGGCCGACGCGCTTCTCTCCCGACCGGTCGACGATCCCGAGAGCTTTAGCAAACAGCTTTTCAAAACGTTTGGCTACACTTTTCTCACCTCCCAGCTCACGGATGGCAGCGGCAGCGTCACGGGCATACGCAGCGAAAAAGGCCGGCTCATCTTTAACGCCTCGCTGACGCTCACGTTTTCTGACAGCTCGCTCACCGGCGTTTCCGGTACCTTTCTGCCCGCGCTCGACGAGGTCCGCCGCACAGACGGCCTCGACGCGGTCGACGCGCTTGTGCATTTTCTGGACTATTGCAGCGCTTCGGGCGTCGTATGTACCGAGGTCCGAGCGCTGGACGAAGGGTATCTTCTCCAGACGTCGTCTGCCTCGCCGCTTCGGCTGCAAGGCGTGTGGCGCATCTCCACGGATGTCAGCAGTTATTATGTGAACTGCAAGACCGGCGAGATCACACGAGAATGAAATTTTTCTTGCAGCATTTCTAATTTCTTACTGTGCAGCATTGCTTTTTCTGTTTTTTTTGGTATACTGTTGATGTATTATGTGAATACCATGAGCAGGCGGTTTTCCCCTGCTGTTTTTACGATAACGAAAAGAAGTCTCACCGTCTCTTATTAAGGAGTTACTATGACGAAATACATCGTGCAGGGCGGTCATCCGCTCTTTGGTGAAGTGCGCATCAGCGGCGCAAAGAACGCCGCGGTCGCCATCATTCCCGCCGCCCTTCTGGTCGACGGCGTCTGCCGCATCGAAAATATTCCCCAGATCTCCGACGTGACCGCGCTGCTCAAAATTTTAGAGCAGCTCGGCGCGAATGTCCGTTTCCTCAACCGCAGCGATGTTGAGATCGACTGCCGCCATATTGCCACCACGCAGGTCTCGCAGGAGCTCGCGCACAAGATCCGCGCCTCCTACTACCTCATCGGCGCGCTGCTCGGCCGCTTCGGCGAGGCCGAGGTCTCGATGCCCGGCGGCTGCAACTTCGGCGGCGTGCGCCCCATTGACCAGCACGTCAAGGGCTTCGCCGCCATGGGTGCCGAGGTGCGCGAGGGCGACTTCATCTGCGCCAAGGCAAGCGGCGACCGCATGAAGGGCGCGAACGTCTACCTCGACGTGGTCTCCGTCGGTGCGACGATGAACATTATGATGGCCGCGGCGCTCGCCGACGGCACCACCGTCATCGAAAACGCTGCCAAGGAGCCGCATATCGTCGACCTTGCCAACTTCTTAAACTCCATGGGCGCGAACATCAAGGGCGCCGGCACCGACACCATCCGCATTTTCGGCGTGGACAAACTCCACGGCGGCACGTATGCCATTATCCCCGACCAGATCGAGGCGGGCACCTACATGGCGGCTGTCGCCGCCTGCGGCGGACAAGTCCTCGTGCGCGGCATCATCCCCAAGCACATGGACTGCATCACCGCCAAGCTCCAGGAGATGGGCGTGCAGGTCGAGGAGCAGGACGACACGCTGCTCGTGCGCCGCTCGGGCAAGCTTCGCCGCACCAACGTCAAGACGCTGCCCTATCCCGGCTTTCCGACCGATATGCAGCCACAGATCACCGTTGCCCTCTGCCTTGCCGAGGGGACGAGCATGGTCACCGAGGGCGTGTGGGACAACCGTTACCGCTACGTCGGCGAACTGACGCGCATGGGCGCGCAGATCCGCGTCGAGGGCCGCAGCGCCGTCATCGAAGGCGTCGACCACCTGACCGCTGCGAGCGTGCAGGCCTACGATCTCCGCGCGGGCGCCGCCATGGTCATCGCCGCGCTGGCCGCTGAGGGCACGAGCGAGGTCTCGAACGTCCACTATATCGAGCGCGGCTATGAGAATATCATCGGCAAGCTCCGCAACCTCGGCGCGCAGATCGACAGCGTCGAGTGCGACGAGACCGTTGAGACCCGCCAGATCGGCTGATTCAATCAAAAAAGCGCCTTGCCGCGGCAAGGCGCTTTTCTTTTGGAAAGGATATTATGTATACCGATATCTACACCGCTTCCCTGCCGCCGGATCTCCTCGCCATGGCCGAAACGCCCGTGATGCAGCGGCTTTTGCGCGTCGGCATGCACTGCGGCTGCGAATACACGGCCTATCCCATCTACCGCGACGCCGTTGCGCCGTATTCGCGCTATACGCATTCGCTCGGCACAGCGGCCATCGTCTGGCACTTCACGCATGACTTGAAGCAATCTGTCGCGGGACTACTGCATGACATTGCGACGCCCGCGTTCGCCCATGTGGTCGACTTTCTGAACGGTGACCACATGCGGCAGAAATCGACCGAAAGCCGCACACGCATGATGATTGCCTCGTCGCCGGAACTCATGGCGCTGCTCGATAAAAGCGGCCTGACGCTCGACGATGTGGACGACTACCACCGCTATCCCATCGCCGACAACGATTCGCCCCGCCTCTCCGCCGACCGACTCGAATATACGCTCGGCAACGCGCATCTTGTCTTCCACTGTCCAAAAGCAGAGCTGAAACGCATTTTTGACGACATCTTTGTCGGCAAAAACGAGGAAAACGTCGATGAGATCTGCTTTGCGCACGCGGAGATTGCCGACATCTTTACCCAGCTCTCGCTGCGGCAGTCGGAATGGTTCGTCTCCGATGACGACCGCTTCAGCATGCAGGCATTGGCCGATCTTCTGCGCGAGGCACAGCAGCGCAGTGTGCTGACGGTGGATGATCTCTACCTCGACGAACCTCATGTCATCGCCCTGCTCCACTCTGATCCGGTCCTCGCCGCGCGTTGGCAGGATTATCGCCGCATAATCGGTACGCGGTCCAGCGCGCAAAAGCCGGAGGGTACTTACGCCGTCAAGATCGCCGCCAAAAAGCGCAGCATCGACCCACTGGTGCAGACGAGCGACGGCCTTCGGCGCTTCACCACAGTCAATGCGGACTATGCAGCAAAGCTCGCCGCCTTCCGCTCGGATGACTTCGACCGCTGGGTCTGGGCCAAATATGAATAAAGGAAGTGCGAAGCCGCTGGCTTCGCACTTCCTTTGCACTTTCGATAATAGAAAAGCAGCAGGCCTTTGCGGCCTGCTGCTTTTTGAAGTCTTTGGATGACCCTCAGTGGATCAATTAGGCCTCGGTCTCGATGACGACGCCGGAACCAACGGTACGGCCGCCTTCACGGATAGCGAAGCGGAGACCCTTCTCGATAGCGATCGGGGTGATCAGCTCGACCTTCATGTCGACGTTATCGCCGGGCATGCACATCTCGGTGCCCTCGGGCAGGGTGATGACGCCGGTCACGTCGGTGGTACGGAAGTAGAACTGGGGACGATAGTTATTGAAGAAGGGAGTGTGACGGCCACCCTCGTCCTTGGTCAGAACGTACACCTGGCCGGTGAACTTGGTGTGGGGATGGATGGAGCCGGGAGCGGACAGAACCTGGCCGCGCTCGATCTCGGTCTTAGCAACACCACGCAGCAGAGCGCCGATGTTATCGCCGGCTTCAGCGTAGTCCAGCAGCTTGTGGAACATCTCGATACCGGTGACGACGGTCTCGCGCTTCTCGTCCTGCAGGCCGACGATCTCGACCTTCTCGTTCAGCTTCAGCACGCCACGCTCCACACGGCCGGTAGCAACGGTACCACGGCCGGAGATGGTGAACACGTCCTCCACGGGCATCAGGAAGGGCATATCCTCCTTGCGGTCGGGAGTGGGGATCCAGGTATCAACAGCGTCCATCAGCTCCTTGATGCAGGCATACTCGGGAGCGTTGGGATCGGTGGACTCGGAAACCAGGGCGTTCAGAGCGCTGCCGCGGATGATGGGGGTATCATCGCCGGGGAAGCCATAGAAGTCCAGCAGCTCGCGAACTTCCATCTCCACCAGCTCCAGCAGCTCCTCATCGTCCACCTGGTCGCACTTGTTCAGGAAGACCAGCACGGAGGGCACGTTCACCTGGCGAGCCAGCAGCAGGTGCTCACGAGTCTGAGCCATGGGGCCGTCGGAGGCGGCGATGACCAGGATGGCGCCGTCCATCTGAGCAGCACCGGTGATCATGTTCTTGATATAGTCGGCGTGGCCCGGGCAGTCCACATGGGCATAGTGACGCTTAGCGGTCTCATACTCAACGTGAGCGGTGTTGATGGTGATACCACGCTCGCGCTCTTCGGGAGCCTTATCGATGGAAGAATAGTCGGTGTACTCAGCGCCGCCCTGCATAGCCAGGTACTTGGTGATAGCAGCGGTCAGAGTGGTCTTGCCATGGTCGATGTGACCGATGGTGCCGATGTTAACATGGGGCTTTGTTCTCTCAAATTTCTGCTTAGCCATTTGAAAAAATCCTCCTTAACAATTTTGTATTGGTTTGTTATTCTGCAATGTTTAACACTAACATTGCTATTTTACAGTATTTCCGGCAGAAAAGCAATCCTAAATTAGAATTAATCGTCCCGGCCGGTGTGCTTGCTCACCAGCTTCTCCTGCAGGCTCTTGGGCAGCTCCACATAATGGCTGGGCTCCATGGTATACTGACCGCGGCCCTGGGTGCGGGAGCGCAGGTTGGTGGCGTAGCCGAACATCTCGGACAGAGGCACGAAGGCATCGATCTGCTGGGCGCCGGAGCGCATCTCGTAGCCCTGGATCTGGCCGCGGCGGGCATTCAGGTCGCCGATGACGTCGCCCATATACTCGTCGGGCACGATGACGCACACCTTCATGATGGGCTCCAGCAGCACGGGATCCGCCTCGCGCATGGCCTCCTTGAAGGCCATGGAGCCGGCGATCTTAAAGGCCATTTCGGAGGAGTCCACCTCGTGATAGGAGCCGTCGTACAGGGTAACCTTTACATCCACCACAGGATAGCCGGCCAACACGCCCGACTGCATGGCGCCCTGGATACCGGCGTCCACAGCGGGAATAAACTCCTTGGGAATAGCACCGCCGACCACGGCGTTGACAAACTCGTAGCCCTTGCCGGACTCGTTGGGCTCCAGAGTGATCTTCACATGGCCGTACTGGCCGGAGCCGCCGCTTTGGCGCTTGTACTTGGTCTCGTGGTTGACCTTCTTGCGCACCGTCTCCTTGTAGGCCACCTGGGGAGCGCCCACGTTGGCCTCCACCTTGAACTCGCGGAGCAGACGGTCCACGATGATCTCCAGGTGCAGCTCGCCCATGCCGGCGATGATGGTCTGACCCGTTTCCTCGTCGGTATAGGTGCGGAAGGTGGGGTCCTCCTCGGCAAGCTTGGCCAGGGCAAGACCCATCTTCTCCTGGCCGGCCTTGGTCTTGGGCTCAATGGCCACGCGGATCACGGGCTCGGGGAACTCCATGGATTCCAGGATGATGGGGTGCTTTTCGTCGCAAAGGGTATCGCCGGTGGTGGTATTCTTCAGACCCACCACAGCAGCAATGTCGCCGGAATAGACCGTTTCCAAATCCTCACGGTGGTTGGCGTGCATCTGCAGCAGACGACCCACACGCTCGCGCTTGCCCTTGGTGGCGTTGAGCACGGCGGAGCCGGTGTTCAGCGTTCCGGAATAGACGCGGAAGAAGCAGAGCCGGCCCACATAAGGATCGGTCATGATCTTGAATGCCAGTGCGGAGAAGGGCTCATCATCAGAAGGATGACGGTCTTCCTCCTCGTCGGTCTTGGGATTGGTTCCCTTGATAGCGGGAATGTCAGTGGGGGCGGGCATATAGTCCACGATGGCATCCAGCAGCTTCTGGACGCCCTTGTTGCGGTAAGACGAACCGCAGACCACAGGCACCATTTCCACGGCCACGGTGGCCTGGCGGATGGCTTTGCGAATCTTGGCCGTGGGGATCTCCTGTCCTTCCAGATACATCTCCATGATCTCATCATCAAACATGGAAACGGCATCCAGCAGCTTTTCCCGGTACTCATTGGCCAGGTCCATCATGTCCTCGGGGATCGGCTCTACGCGCATATCCTTGCCCAGCTGATCGTAATAAATATCAGCATTCATCTCCACCAGGTCGATGATACCCTTGAAGGTATCCTCCTTACCGATGGGGAGCTGAATGGGCACGGCGTTGCACTTGAGACGGTCATGCACCATGTCCAGCACATGGAAGAAATCCGCGCCGGTGATATCCATCTTATTGACGTAGATCATCCGGGGGACATGATAGTGATCCGCCTGACGCCACACAGTCTCAGACTGGGGCTCCACGCCGCCCTTGGCGCACATGACGGTGACAGATCCGTCCAGCACGCGCAGAGAACGCTCCACCTCTACAGTAAAGTCCACATGGCCCGGAGTATCAATGATGTTGATACGGGTCTGGGGGAACTGATCCTTGGAGCCCTTCCAGTAGCAGGTGGTTGCAGCGGAGGTGATGGTGATGCCACGCTCCTGCTCCTGCTCCATCCAGTCCATGGTGGCCGTACCCTCGTGGGTCTCGCCAATTTTATAATTGACGCCCGTATAGTACAAAATGCGCTCCGTAGTGGTGGTCTTGCCTGCATCAATGTGGGCCATGATGCCGATATTTCTTGTGTTTTCCAGTGTAACCTTTCTCGGCATACTGTTCTCCTTTTTTTACCGATTATACCGCGATCACCAACGGAAATGGGCGAATGCCTTGTTGGATTCGGCCATCTTGTGGGTATCCTCGCGTTTCTTGACTGCGCTGCCGGTGTTGTTGGCAGCATCCATGATCTCACCTGCCAGGCGCTCGGCCATGGTGCGCTCGCTGCGGGCGCGGGAATATGCGGTCAGCCAGCGCAGACCCAGGGCCTGACGGCGGGCGGGACGCACTTCCATGGGGACCTGATAGGTAGCACCGCCCACACGGCGGGCCTTAACCTCGAGGCTGGGCATGATATTTTCCATGGCCTCGGTGAAAACTTCCAGAGGCTCCTTGTCGGTCTTCTCCTTGATGATGTCAAAGGCACCATAGACGACCTTCTGAGCCACGCCCTTCTTACCGTCCAGCATAATGCTGTTGACGAGCTTCGTCACCAGCACAGAGCCGTACATAGGATCGGGCAAAATTTCTCTCTTGGGAACATTACCTCTTCTGGGCACTTTGCTTCCCTCCTTCATAAAAATATGATTTCATAGGTACTCAGCGGCGCTTTTCACCGCTGTACGGCCTGCCAAAGAGGTAATACATATATATAAACCTTTTCGGCAAAGCTCAATTCAGATGTGCTTACTTGCTCTTGGGACGCTTGGCGCCATACTTGGAGCGAGCCTGCATACGGCCATTGACACCCTGGGTATCCAGCGTACCACGGATGATGTGGTAACGGACGCCGGGCAGGTCCTTCACACGGCCGCCGCGGATCATGACCACGGAGTGCTCCTGCAGGGAGTGACCCACGCCGGGAATGTAAGCGGTGACCTCGTAGCCGTTGGTCAGGCGCACACGGGCGATCTTACGCAGAGCGGAGTTAGGCTTCTTGGGGGTGGCAGTTCTCACGGCGGTGCAGACACCACGCTTCTGAGGAGCGGAAAGGTTGGTTTCCTTGTTCTTCAGAGTGTTCAGGCCCTTCTGCATAGCGGGGGAATTGGACTTGTAGGTGGCCTGCTTTCTGCCCTGCTTGACCAGCTGATTAAAGGTAGGCATGCTTAGTTTCTCCTTTCTATAGATTGATGTCGGGAGAAAGTCTCCCTATATTTTCCACGGAATAAAGGAATTTTATTCCGGATGGAACGGCTCATTGGGGTTTTAGCTCTGCGGCTGCGGCACAGCCCACGTCGATGCGGCAGGCATGTCCCAGCCGGGACATGGTTATTCCCTGCTCCACAGGGATGCCCGCTTGCCGACACAGCTGCGCAAGGGGCTCCGTCAGTGCCGGGTCGGCGTCACACGCCAGGTAGACCCGCGCTGCCAATCCTTTTGCCACAGCCTTTTGCGTTTGCCGAAGGCCGGTGACTCTTGGATGCAGGCTGTGTGTGTCCTCCACGCAGGTCCCTCCCGTTTGTGCATAACAAAATCCGCAGGATGCTACCCACGCAAGTTAGAATTATAGCATAGCCTTGAAAATGCGTCAAGAGCTGCGGGCGGATTTTTTTGTATATTTCACTGAAAATTTTCCGGTTATTCCGGCGAAATAGGCAAAAGAGGGGTGCGGAGCTCCCCCTCCACTTAGAGTAAGCGAAGCTTCCCAGCGGGTAGACAGAGTTGTCCGCCCCTGCGGTTGGGGACGGCAGCGCGGCATAGGGATATTAGGGCTTGCCACACCGGTGACAAGCGCACACGAGGTGCGGAGAAAAGCCGGGCGGCGGGGTGAGGGCATCCCGCCCTACGGAGGGCAAGGGGCCGTACTCAGTATTTTTTGAAGCTTTTCCAAAGCTTCAAAAGCTTAAGTATCGTATAGAAAAAAATTTTTCCACACGCTGAAAAGCCCCCGCCGAAGCGGGGGCTTTTGCGTTTTAGGGGGAGGCTTTGCTTAAGCCGCGAGAGATCAATCCTCGGTATGGGCAGCGGCCACGGCGTTGGAGATGATCTGCACCTCGTGCTCCGGCTCCTCCTTCTCGGGAACCAGCTCCTCGGCAAAACGGCGGTAGGCATTGAGGCCGGCGCCGGCGGGGATCAGCTTGCCGATGATGACATTCTCCTTTAGGCCCACCAGGTGGTCCACCTTGCCCTTGATAGCGGCCTCGGTGAGGACCTTGGTGGTCTCCTGGAAGGAGGCGGCGGAGAGGAAGGAGTCCGTGGCCAGGGAGGCCTTGGTAATACCCATGAGAAGCTGGGTATAGGTTGCTTCCTTCAGGGGCTCGCCGGTCTCGGCATTCACTTCACCGGCGGCGATGCGGTCACGGATCTTAGCATTCTCGATCTCCACCTCCAGTACATCGGCCATGGCACCGGAGAGCAGGCCTGTATCCCCGGCCTCCTCCACCCGGACCTTGCGCATCATCTGGCGGACGATGACCTCGATATGCTTATCGTTGATGTCCACGCCCTGCTGACGGTACACCTTCAGAACCTCCTGGATGAGGTAGTTATGCACAGCGGAGGCGCCGCGGATGCGCAGCACATCGTGGGGGTTCAGAGCGCCATCCTGGAGCTGCTTACCTTTTTCGATGACATCGCCGTCCTTCACCTGCAGGCCCGTGTGGGGCATGGAATAGGTGCGGGTATCGCCGTCATCGGCAGTGACGATAATGTTCAGCAGGCTGCCCTTGGTGGCATCCTCAAAGCGAACCTTACCGGCAATCTCGGACAGTGTGGCCATCTTCTTGGGCTTGCGGGCCTCAAACAGCTCCTCCACTCGGGGAAGGCCCTGGGTGATGTCGCCGCCGGCTACGCCGCCGGTGTGGAAGGTACGCATAGTCAGCTGAGTACCGGGCTCACCGATGGATTGGGCCGCGATGATACCCACGGCTTCGCCGGGGCCAACGGGCTTGGAGGTGGCCAGGTTCATGCCGTAGCACTTGGCACAGATGCCGCTGTGAGCCTTGCAGGTCAGCACGGTGCGGATCTCAGCGGAGTGAATATCGAACTTCTCCAGCAGGGCGGCATCGTCCTCGGTCATCATATGATCCTTGGAGATAAGCACCTCATCGGTGCCGGGCTTCAGAATATCCCGGACGGGGAAGCGGCCCTTCAGACGCTCGGAGAACTTCTCGATGACCTGGCCGTTTTCCTCGATCTCGGAGACTACGATGCCCTTATCCACGCCGCAATCATCCTCGCGGATGATGACATCCTGGCACACATCCACCATGCGGCGGGTCAGGTAGCCGGAGTCTGCGGTACGCAGAGCGGTATCGGCCAGGCCCTTACGGGCGCCGCGGGAGGAGGTGAAGTAGTCCAGCACGGACATGCCCTCGCGGAAGTTGGCCTTGATGGGGATCTCGATGGTCTTACCGGCGGTGTTGGCCATCAGGCCGCGCATACCGGTCAGCTGACGGATCT
>OOCZ01001599.1_pt1 | contig 13893 bp, 7 predicted proteins | sample 1671631 | NCBI WGS metagenome assembly OOCZ01 (sample SAMN06348176, study PRJEB24527) | human gut metagenome | reverse complement strand
CGCGTAATCCGCGCCTAAATCATTATATTCATAACCGGAAAGAAAAGAACTTCTTTCAACCCCTGATTCGCATTATTAATATACTTCTATTTCATCTACATATAAATCCGAAGGAATAATATCTCTCGATGAATCTTTCCGGCAGTCAATGCCATTGCGCAATGTACCACCACTTTTTAAAGTCACTTTGATATAGCGTGCTTCGGTTGGCGTAAATTCCAGTACATCGGTGAACATCTTCCTGCCATGTTCAGGATATTCGCGGGTATAGGAGGCCTGAGCTACTTCCTTGAATTCTTTGCCATCAGTGGACACTTCCACACGAGCTGCGCTTGCGGGCAGTACACGGAAAGCGGGATTATAGAGTGTACCGAATATCACCTTACTGATAGTGGCCGGTTTTTCCAGATCAACGGAAAATACGAGTTCATTGTTGTTCTTTTCATTTAGGCTGAAGGCTACCCATGGTGTGAAGGAAGCGATATTACCGCGTTTTCCATTGGTCAATCCCAACGTAGTGGTATCTGCGCCTAATATATCATTCTCTCCGAAAATGTCACCGCTCATCCAACCCCAATGAGGAGTGGTGGTGTATTGCTTTCCACTTATCAGGTTTGCATACAGTTTCTTGCCGTTCACTTTCCCTAGCATTTTACCGTTTTTGAAAGCTGCTGCCTGCAAATCAATGTAACCTTCCCAAGTGAATGGCTGAGTGTAAAGTTCAGACTTTGCAGTCGGTGCACTTCCATCTGTGGTATATCTGATTTCGGCATCCGGATAGAATGTTTCCAACACGGCTTTCAATGTGCCGTCGTACACGTGCGTATTGATATTGACATCGAAGAAATTGCGGCATGCTTTTACGTTCATGGCATCCATACGCTCAAAATCTTCTACCATGCGACTCCGGAAGCTGTTCCAGTTCTTCCGGTCGTTCTGTGTCCAGCCCGTCTCTGCCAGGGCGACGGCACGGGGGAATGCCTGATAGTCACGACGTTCATCACTTTGCATGTATTCGTTCCATATATTACCTTGCACACCGATGATATGTTTTTTCACCAGTTCGTCAGCGTCATCGGGAACAGGATTATAACTATAGGTCTTTTTCAGTGTCTGATATCCGCCGATGGTAGTCGGTGCGGTTTCGGGTTCTTCCTGATACTGGTCCAGGTAAGCATACGGGCTGGGAGTCATAATTGCGTCGTGTCCCGCTTTGGCGGCAGTGATACCACCTTCCACACCACGCCAGGACATCACTGTTGCATTGGGCGCGAGTCCGCCTTCCAGGATTTCATCCCAACCGATGATATTCCGTCCTTTGCTGTTGAGATATTTCTCCATGCGGGTGATGAAGTAGCTTTGCAGCTTTTCTTCCTTTGTATGTTTCTTACCGTCAATGGCATTCGGAGTGGTATCATCTTTCAAACCTAATTTCTTAATCAGTCCTTGGCAATGTGCACACTTCATCCATGCATCTTTGGGACATTCGTCACCACCGATGTGAATGTATGAACTGGGGAATAATTCCATCACCTCATCCAGTACACCTTCCAGGAATTGGAACGTTTCTTCTTTGGGGCAGAAGACTTCTTCGAATACTCCCCATGTACCGGTAACTTCATACGTCGTATCCGGTCTGCAAGATAGTTCAGGGTAGGAGGCAAGTGCCGCAATGGCATGTCCCGGCATCTCTATTTCCGGGATTACGGTAATGTATTTGCTTGCTGCATAAGCCACTATATCTTTAATCTCTTCCTGTGTATAGTATCCTCCATGTTCTTTGCCGTCAAATATTTGCGGCCAGTTGACAAAATAGTAATCTATCAACGTTTCTTTCCGCTTCGAACCGACTTCCTGTAATTTCGGGTATTTCTTGATTTCTATCCTCCATCCCTGGTCATCAGTCAAGTGGAAGTGGAAGGTGTTCATCTTATGCATGGCAAGCATATCGATGAATTTATAAATGTAATCGGTCGTAGAGAAATGACGGCAGACATCCAGCATCAGGCCTCGGTAAGGAAAACGGGGAGCGTCTTCTACTTCAACAGCAGGCAGAGACCAGTTGGCACGTTTCACAGTTGCCTTTCCGTAGATGGCGGGTGGCAGCAGTTGGTACATGGTCTGTACTCCATAAAAGAAACCGTTGGGATGTGATGCCGAAAGGGTGATCTCATTCGGTGCGATGGAAAGCTTGTATCCTTCCTTGGGCATACCTTCTTCCGTAACGAAGCGTATGTCTGGTTGTTCCGGATTCTCCTGTGAACTGGTTTTTAGAGAAATACCGGAGGTCAACTGAATTTGCGCAATCAAGCTGTCCGCAATGGCTTGTACTTCGGGAGTGCAACCGGCTGTGACGACAGATACTTTATTGCTCAGTAAGAAACGTCCCTCTTGGGGAGTCATCTGATTAGGCATCGGAACGATGTTGTACTCGTTCACCACTTCTTTTTGATTTTGCTGACAGCCGGAAGAGGCACACAGCAGGCTTGCTAATAGCAAAGCACTTAATCCTTTTTTCATGACATAAATGTGTGTTAAGTTTATAAATTGGGCAAAACAGGGAAAAAGGGGGTAGCTGTCGTCAAGGGGGGGGAGACGCTACTATTCTTTATCCTATTTTACTTATCTTTTTCAGCTTTTCTTCGTCGATGATCTTTATTTTTCGTCCGTCGATAGTGATTAAACGTTCAGTAGAGAATTGTGATAGCGTACGAATGGCATTGGAGGTTGTCATATTCGACAAATTTGCCAGATCTTCCCGCGAAAGGTATATACTGAGAGTTGAGCCATCTTCTTCCAATCCATAACTTTCTTTGAGGAAGAGCAGTGATTCTGCCAATCTGCCACGAATATGTTTCTGCGTCAGGTTGACAGTGCGCTCGTCAGCAACTCCCAGATCGAAGGATAGTTGTTTGATAAAGAACATGGCAAGATCATTGTTCTGTGTCACCAATGTAGTGATAGCACTCATCGGTATCAGGCAGATCAGAGAAGGTTCGAAAGCGGCGGCAGCAGTGACGTAGTCTTCTTTGGCGAAATAAGCACGGTAACCGAAATACTCGACGGGTTTAATCATGCGGATAATCTGGCTTCTGCCACCGACACCATCCTTATAAATCTTGACTTTTCCATTTAGAAGGCACATAAGGTATTTAGGGGTTTCACCTTCGCAATGAATGACTTCATTTTTCTTATAATTCTGGAGCGTAAAATGGTTAGCGAGAAATTCCCGCTGTTCTTCATTCAGGGGCTCCCACATATCGGCTATCAGCTCCGGAACATTCACGTCTGACAAATTCATTTTTACCATAACTGCTGCAAAACTGTGTTATACAGCACAAATGTAAAAAGAAAAAATTAAATATTGCACAAAAGACACGAAAAGATGCAGTCTAGGGGCAGGAAAATGATAATTTACCAGCGTAGCGCTGGAGCAAGGTTCTCCTTCGGCGTGCAAGTAATCTTTCAGACACGGATGACACGGATGACGCGGATTCTTTTTTCCTTCGGTGTGATATGCCGGTATGTATAGCGCAGCTTTAAAAATCCGCGTCATCCGTGTCATCCGCGTCTAAAAGATTAAAGTCCGCGTAGTCCGCGTACCCATTCCCTCGCCGCTAAATTATCATTTCGTGAACAGCAATTCCCTATATTTCGGCAACGGCCAGATCTCGTCATCAACTTCCATTTCGAGGTGATCGATGTGGTCACGTATCTTTTCCAGATAAGGACGGACATTTTCTTCGTAGGCGAAAGCCTTGTCCTTGTAGCTATCCATGTGATTGGCAACTTTACGGGCTTCGGTCATTTCGCGTACCAGAACCTTGATGGACGTTACTCGTTTGGATATTTCACGTATCAGTTCCTTGCGGTCAGCACTCAGTACTTCGTATTCTTCGGGAGAGAAAATTTCTTTGAGTCCACGTAAATTCTCTAACAGACGGTTTTGGTAGCTGACTGCAATGGGGACAATGTGATTGATGGCCAGATCACCCAGTACACGGCTTTCTATTTGTACTTTCATCGTGTACTTTTCCAGTTCCACTTCCAGGCGGCAGGCAAGCTCTGTTTCATTGAAGATGCGTTCACCTATCAGTACGGAACGAGACTGGTTATCCATATAATGCATCAGAGCTTCGGGTACGTGGCAGATGTTCGTTAATCCGCGACGGGCAGCTTCTTTTTTCCATTGATCTGAATAGCCGTCACCTTCGAATCGGATAGCTTCGGAAGCAATAATGGTTTCTTTCAAAACACGGAAGATGGCTTCATCTTTACCGATTCCTTCTTCCATCAACTTGTCGATAGAGGCTTTGAATTCATTTAACTGGTTTGCCATAGCTGCATTTATGGCAATCATGGCAGCGGCACAGTTGGAAGAAGAACCGGCAGCACGGAATTCAAAACGATTTCCGGTGAAAGCAAACGGAGAAGTACGGTTGCGGTCTGTCGTGTCGAGAAGGATTTCAGGAATACGTCCGATTCCTAATTTAAGGGTTGTCTTCTCTTCAGCCGTCATCTTGTCATCGCCTACCTGGCGTACGATATCATCCAGAGTAGCTGATAATTGTCTGCCCAGGAATATGGACAGAATAGCGGGCGGTGCTTCATTGGCACCCAGACGGTGGCTGTTGCCGGCACTCATGATAGAGGCACGCAGCAAATTCTGATTCTTATAGACCATCATCAGTACATTCACCAGGAAAGTCAGGAAAAGCATGTTGCCTTTAGGATTCTTGCCGGGTGCAAAAAGATTGATGCCGGTATCAGTGCAGAGTGACCAGTTGTTGTGTTTTCCCGAACCGTTTACACCGCTGTATGGCTTTTCATGCAGCAATACGGCAAAGTTATGCTTACGGGCAATACGTTTCATCAGGTCCATTACTAACTGGTTATGATCGTTGGCAAGGTTGGCATTCTCAAAGATGGGAGCCAGTTCAAACTGGTTGGGTGCAACCTCGTTATGGCGTGTTTTTGCCGGAATACCCAGTTTGTGACATTCTATTTCCAGTTCTTTCATAAAGGCTGTTACCCGTGGCGGAATAGAACCGAAATAGTGGTCTTCCAACTGTTGGTCTTTGGCGGAAGAATGTCCCATTAGCGTGCGTCCGGTCAGGCAAAGGTCGGGGCGGGCGTTGTATAGGGCAGAGTCTACCAGGAAGTATTCCTGTTCCCAGCCTAAATTAGTAAACACGCGGGTTACATTTTTATCGAATAACTGGCATACTTCCGTGGCAGCTTTATCTACGGCACCGAGTGCTTTCAGCAATGGAGTTTTGTAGTCCAGCGCTTCGCCGGTATATGAGATGAAGATTGTAGGGATACACAGAGTTGTATCTACCACGAAGGCGGGAGAGGAAACATCCCATGCTGTATATCCGCGTGCTTCAAATGTATTACGGATACCTCCGTTGGGGAAAGAAGAAGCGTCCGGTTCCTGTTGGATGAGCAATTTGCCGGAGAAGCGTTCAATTACATTTGAATTTTCTCCGAATTCGATGAATCCATCATGTTTCTCAGCTGTACCATCCGTCAGCGGTTGAAACCAGTGAGTGTAATGAGTAACGTTCAGGGATTTGGCCCAACTTTTCATGCCGTTTGCTATCAGGTCAGCTATCTCTCTACTGATGGGAGTCCCTTTTTCGATAGCATCTGTTACAGCTTTGTAAGCTTCTCTGGGTAGATATTCCTGCATTTTCTTACGGTCGAACACGTGGCTTCCGTAGTAATCGGATAATTTGTTCGAAGGGGTTGTAACTTCAAGAGGGCGCCGGTTGGCAAGCTCTTGCAAGGCGTAAAATCTCATTTTTGACATATTTGTCCTTCTTTTGTTGGTTGTTGGGCGCAAAATTATATGTTTTTTCCGGAAGTACCCCTATTTTTTAGGGGGTATTATTGAAAATAATGTGTTTTTTATGCGGATACCCCCTGAAATATTCGGGGATGTTACAGAGAAAACTCTTTTAGGGGATTTTATCTCCGCTCTTTTCTATATTGAAGTTATATCTGGGCTGTAATGAAGAATCTTTCATCAGGTTTCTTAAAAAGAGAGGTATTTCGTCGTTTTACAACCTTTTTTTCTATATTTGTCCCTATATATTTGGAGGTATTGCCGTTGAAACGCGTCTTTTGTATAGGAACCTTGCTATGTCTTTTGCTTTCAGCTTGTCCGAAAGTGCAGGCAGCTTCTATCCCTGATCCTTACGATGCTTTCTGCGGACTCTATAATGAAGAAAGTCATCTTCTTTGCTCCTTTTTATGAAAGTATTATCGACGACTATAGAGCCGATCTTTATATTAAGGGAAAAGTGAATCTTCGCAAGAAAAATCACATCTTACGCTTTATTCCTACCATGTTCCGCATCCGGAAAGGAGTGAGGGAGTATATGATGGAAACTTATAGTGACTTGCATTTTACTGCTCCCGACATTTATGATCAGAAAGTAAAAGCCAGTGTCGGTACCACTTCCGAGTTTTGGGAACTGGACGGAAGGTTGCCGGAATATTTCCATGTTAATATCTACGCTTCTACCTTATTATATGATAAGCTTCTTTCGCCTTTGGCTCCAAATGCGATGAAATATTATTCTTATCATGTCGATTCGGTAATGGGTAAAGTGCATGATTTGCAATATAAGATTAGTTTCAAACCGAAAAGCAAAAGCTTTCAGTTGGTCAGCGGTCACATGGTGGTCAGTGAGAATGTCTGGAGTGTGCGTGAGATGCATTTTAGTGGACGTTCTGAAATGTTGCGTTTCAACAATATGATACGTATGGGAGATGTGGGTGAATCGGATGAGTTTTTGCCTGTACATTATGATGTGGATGCCACTTTCCGCTTTCTGGGCAATGTGGTCGATGCCAATTATATTGCTGCTCTCGATTATAAAACCATTATTCAGAAAGACCCTTCACGGATGGACCGGAAAAGATTGAAGAGCAAGTATGATCTGTCGGAGTCCTACACATTGCGCAGTGATACGAATGCCAACAAGAAGGATAGTTCTTATTTTGAGAGTATACGTCCCATTCCGTTGACTGTACATGAACAGGACTTATATAAAGATTTCTTTTTAAGCCGTGATACTTCATATCGATATAAGAAACCCAAAAATAAGAATCTGGAATTCTGGGGACAGATAGGTGATGCGCTTATCAGCCGCTATACAGTAGATCTTTCGAAACTGGGCAGTGTGCGCTGTTCACCGCTTATCAATCCATTCTTGTTGAGTTATAGCGGGAAGAATGGTTTTTCTTACCGGCAGGAATTTAAGTACAACCGTATTTTTACGGGCGACCGTTTGTTACGTATCGTTCCCAGATTGGGTTATAACTTCAAGTATAATGAGTTTTATTGGTCGATAAAGTCAGATTTTGATTACTGGCCACGTAAGCGCGCGGCCCTTCACGTTAACCTGGGTAACGGCCACCGCATTTATAGTAGTAGGATGCTGGATGAATTGAAAAACATTCCGGATAGTGTTTTCGATTTTGATCAGATACAACTGGATTACTTTAATGACTTATACTTGCAGGTGCGCCATAGCTGGGAAGTTGTGAACGGTCTGTCACTGGATGTCGGTTTCTCCATGCATAAGCGTACGGAGGCCAATCGTTCGATGTATGTATCCACGAGGGCGACTTCGCGAAGTGTAGGCTCCTCTTCAGAAGTTTATCCTGATTGGACAGAGAAAATGCGTCATTCTTACAATAGTTTTGCTCCGCGTGTCCGTCTGACGTGGACGCCCGGTCAGTATTACTATATGAATGGGGATCGTAAAGTGAATTTACATTCCAAATATCCCAGTTTTTCAGTGGACTGGGAGCGGGGCATTAATGGGGTTTTTAAAAGTACCGGTACGTATGAGCGTGTAGAGGTGGATATTCAGCACTCCATTCCCTTGGGGTTGATGCGTGATTTTTATCTCCGCTTTGGATGGGGTGCTTTTACTAATCAAAAAGATATATACTTTGTGGATTTTGCCAATTTTACCCGTTCCAATCTTCCCGTGGGATGGAATGATGAAATTGGCGGTGTATTCCAGTTGCTTGACGGGCGGTGGTATAATTCCTCCCGTAAATATCTCCGTGGGCATTTGACGTATGAATCTCCCTTCCTGATGTTGCGTCATTTGGTGAAGTATACACAGCATGTGCTCAATGAGCGTCTTTATCTGAATGCTTTGGTTGTTCCGCATCTGAACCCTTATGTTGAGGTTGGTTATGGCATCGGCACCAATATTTTTGATTTCGGAGTCTTTGGCAGCTTTGCCAATTGGAAATTTAAGGAGATAGGTTGCAAATTCACTTTTGAGTTATTCAACCGATAATCTTTAAGTTTTTCCTGTATTTCTGTTATTAACTTCCTTTATAAATTACCCGGCTTTCGTGTTATTGTAGTTTAGAAAAACAGTGTTCTATGTTCTATAACATGCAATGACGTATTCGATGAAAGTATAGTATTTTCTCTGATTATCAATTGTTTATTTGTTTTTGACGTATTGATAACGTATTCTGAATTTTGAATTGACGTATTTAAGAATGGGTACTTAGGGCTTCTTTTATTGCATTTTACTCTATGTTTGCAGTGTTCAATTGAGAACGAAACCGAGAATTGTTAATCTTAATTTAGTAAAACTTATGAAAAAGTTATTATCAGTTTTATTTTTACTGAGCTTTACCTTAGCTTCTGCTGTATATGCACAAGATATACAGATAAAAGGTACGGTGGTAAGTGGTGCGGACAATGAACCCTTACCTGGAGTAAATGTGGTGGTGAAAGGTAATGCCACTACGGGAACAATCACCGGTATAGACGGTGAATTTGCTTTGTCGGTTCCCTCCGACGCAATCCTTTCTATTTCTTATATAGGATTCAAATCACAGGAAGTTTCGGTTAGTGGCAAGCGTGAACTGAAAATTGTTCTGCAAGAGGATTCTGAAGCGCTGGATGAAGTGGTGGTAGTGGGTTACGGTGTGCAAAAGAAGAGTGTAGTCACTGCTTCTATTGCCAAGGTAAGCAGCGAAGACATTGCCGGAAAGGCTCCTGTTCGCATGGATAATGCATTGAAGGGACTGGCTGCCGGTGTAGATGTAACTTCGGCTTCAGGACAACCGGGTGATTCTCCTCGCGTACGTGTACGTGGTATCGGTACTATTAATAATAGTGATCCGCTTTATATCGTGGACGGTATGCCTATCGGAGGTGGCCTTGACTTTGTGAATCCGAATGATATCGAATCTATCGAAGTTTTGAAAGATGCTGCATCCGGAGCTATTTATGGTGCACGTGCTGCCAATGGTGTTATCCTCGTTACCACCAAAAAGGGTAAGATGGGGAAGGCACAAATTAATTATAATTTTTCTTATGGCTGGCAGAGTGCATGGAAGCAACGTGACGTAACAAGTGCTACGGATTATGCTATTTTGCAGAATGAAAGTCGCGTGAACGGTGGCCAGGCTCCGGTGTATGCTGATCCCTACAATTTGATAGATGCTAATGGACAAGCCATCACAGGTTTTGGTACAGATTGGCAGAATCTGGTGTTCAATGACAATGCACCAGTGGTGAATCATGATGTAACTATCAGTGGAGCATCTGAAAAAATAAATTATTATCTCTCATTGGGATATTATACGCAAGATGGTATTGTTGGTGGTAACTACGGGCAATCTAATTATGACCGTCTGACTATTCGCTCTAACACACAGTACAATCTGATTGATGCTTCCAAGGAACGTAGCTTCCTTAATAAGTTGGATTTGGGTGTAAATATCGCTTATATGCGCACACACTCCACCGGCATCTCCACTAACTCAGAATTCGGTTCTGCTTTGGGATCCGCTCTCTATTTGTCTCCTATATTGACACCTACATTGACAGGGGATGCAGCAACTGAAATGATAGACTATTATAAGGCTTATGACCTGCCTCGTGATGCAAATGGAAATCCCTATACAGTGCCCGGTTATGGTGGCGCTTATCAGGAAATGAACAATCCGATGGCCATGATGACGTTAAATCCTCAGAAGAATTGGTCACATAAGTTTGTACCCAAGTTTTCTTTTGACTTGCAGTTGTGGGATAATCTGAAATATCACTTTAGTTACAGTGCTGATATGGGTTTTTGGGGATATGACAAGGCCACAACTTCCCGTTTCTATCTTTCAGGCAATAATAATGCTTCACATACCAGTGTGGAAGCCAATAAGGAGCAGAATGTTACATGGCAGTTAGAAAATACTTTGACTTATGATAAGACTATTGGTAAGCATACCTTTGGTGTGGTATTGGGACAGTCTGCTTTAAAATACAAGGGTGATTATTTGAAGGGTAATCGTTGGAATCTGGTTAATCCTGATAAACCTTCCATTGACTATGCTACGGGAAATATCGAATATACTTATAAGACAGATGGAGATGGTAATTATATATTGGATAAAGATGGAAATAAAATCATATCCACTACTACTGTTCAGTATGGTACATCAGGTGCTCCCCGTGTGGAACACACTATGTCATCCCTCTTTGCCCGTTTCAGTTATAACTATGACGAACGTTATATGATTCAGGCTACGATACGTCGTGATGGTTCAAGCCGTTTTGGTCCTAACAATAAGTATGGTACATTTCCTTCTGTATCTGCAGGCTGGAATGTGATGAATGAGGCATTTATGGAAAATACACGTGAATGGCTTTCTAACTTAAAAATTCGTGCTAGTTGGGGTAAGAATGGTAATGACAATATAGATGAGTTCGGGTATACCTCACTTACGGCTATGGGTAATAATGTGCTTCTTGGTAGAGATGCCGTCAAGTATATCGGATCAAAGGCGCAGCGCCTGGCCAATCCTGATTTGAAGTGGGAAGAAAGTGAACAGACTGACTTTGGTATCGACTTAGGTTTCTTTAACAACGCATTGACAGTCAGCGCCGATTATTATATCAAGAAGACCAATGGCATGATTATGGAGATGCCTATTCCGAGTTATGTAGGTGAAAGCAAACCTTTGGGAAACGTGGGTGACATGGAAAATAGCGGCTTTGAGTTTGAGATTAGCTACAAGTGGAATATTTCGGATGCTAAATTTGCTGTCAAGGGTAATGCCACTTATCTTAAAAATACATTGAAGAACTTAGGTAATGACACTGGCTATATGGATTTTGATGGTATTCAAGGATTGTCCGGTGGTGGTACGCGTGGGTCAAACGGACAGCCTTTTCCGTACTTCTTCGGCTATAAGACTGACGGGATATTCCAAAATATGGACGAGGTCCGTGCTTATGTCAATAAGGATGGGGCTATGATAATGCCGAATGCCGTTCCCGGTGATACGCGCTTTGTGGATGTGAACGGTGACGGAAGTATTTCGGCTGATGACCGTACCAATATCGGTAATGGTACGCCTGACTGGACTTATGGTTTAAACTTCAATGCCGACTGGAAAGGTTTCGACTTCAATATTTTCTTCCAGGGTGTAGCCGGTGCTGATATTTTTGATGCTACTTATCGTACCGATGTTGCTTCAGGTAACTATCCTTCCTGGATGCTAGGTCGCTGGACCGGTGAGGGAACTTCTAATAAGTATCCCCGTTTGGCAGTGGGTGATGCCACAAACTGGATGGTATCCGACCTTTATGTATGTGATGGTTCTTACCTTCGTCTCAAGAATATCACTTTGGGGTATACATTACCTAAGGCTCTTACTCGTAAACTTACTATCGAACGTTTACGCTTTTATGTGCAGGCTGAGAATCTGGTGACTTGGACAAAGTATTGGGGCTTTGATCCTGAAATCTCTTCCGGTCCTGATGGCATTAAATCTCTTGGTATCGATCGTGGTGTTTATCCACAGGCTCGTACCTTTACTGTAGGTGTAAACGTTTCTTTCTAATCTAAAAAATCAAGAAATATATGAAAACAAATAAGATATTAGCAATAGGCTTACTTTCTGTCGCCACGATGCTAACTGCCGGTTGTAGTGACAGTTTCCTTGAGGTGGAAAACCCCACAGGTGAACCTTTGGAAGATTATTATACTACGGATGCGCATATTCAGGAGGCACTGATTGCGGCTTATGATCCTATTCATTGGGCCGACTGGGGATTGGGACAGTATAATGCCCTGAATATTGATGCTGAAATCATGGGTGACAATTTCTGGGTAGGCGGTGCCACTAAGACGGATATGCAGAATTGGCATATGCTTTTCAATTATGAAGGTAATGAGAACAATACACTCAGTTCTCTTTGGACAGTAGACTATTCGGGCGTTAAGCGTTGTAATGATTTGCTGAAGTATTTGGATTGGGCTACTGATGTTACACCAGAAAATCGCAATAGCTATGAGATGCAGGCGCGTTGTTTACGTGTGTTCTATTATAATATGCTGTGGCATTATTTCGGCAATGTTCCTTTCTATCTGGAGAATCTTTCCAAGCCTCCCTATACAGCTCCACAATACAAGGCCGACGATGTTTACAATGAACTGATTGTGGAATTGGAAGCTGTGATAGATTCGAAAGTGTTACCTTTGAAGTACTATAAGACTGCTAAAGGGGAAAATGATGACAGTCAGTTGGGACGCGTCACTCAGTCTATGGCTTATATGATGTATGCTGAAATGGTGATGTATCAGAACGATGAGGCTCGTTTTGCAAAAGCTCTTGGCTATATGAAAGAGATTATAGCAGACTCCAACTTTCAGTTGGTGACCGATTATGCTTCCATCTGGGACACAACCGGTGAGTGGTGTAATGAGTCTATTTGGGAAATCAATTACGAGCAGACTAACTCTGAACGTGGATGGGGAAGTCCGTTGGCTATTGGTGGTACTGTGCTTCCTACACTGATTTCACCCAATACATTTACTGCTGATCCAGATTGGACAGGTGAAGGCTGGGGATTTTTGCCAATGCGCCTCGAAACCTATGAAATGTTTAGCAGTACGGACAAACGTCGCGATGCTACTTGCTGGGATGTGCGTGGAACGGAGTATACCGCCCGCTATCAGGATACCCATATTTGGTTACGCAAGTACCGTCCGTATGACCGGAATTTTAAGAGTGCTCCATTCGACCAGAACTTGAATTACAATAATAATTACCGTTATTATCGCTATGCCGAAACGTTGCTTAATGCAGCTGAACTGTCTCTCCGCACCGGCGGCAGCGCAACCGGTGAAGCCAAGACGTGGCTGAATGCAGTCCGCACCCGTGCCGGACTGTCAGAACTCTCCACAGCTACCGTGGACGATATACTCACCGAGCGTCGTCTTGAGTTTGTGGGCGAAGGTAAACGTTATTTCGACTTGGTGCGTGCTGAGGGTATCAACGGAGCTTCATCCAAGAATAAGGCTACTACGGCACTTATTCCCGATGAATATGGTTATCGCACTAATTCCTGGAATTCGAAGAAGAAATATATTCCTATCGCGCAGGGTGAGTTGGATTCCGATCCGGCCTTGGTCCAGAACGATTATAAATAGTTTCCCATAACTTTATTAAAGAATAAACGATATGAAAAATATTTTTAAATATATGGCAGGGGTGTTGATTGCAAGTTTTGCAATGACTGCATGTTCGCCCGAAGATTTTACGGGTGCAAATGGAGATATCCCGCAAGCTTCAGATTATGCTGACAATTTTAAAGTGACTGTAGATCAGTCAACCAATTATGCGAATTTTGAATTTACTTCCGCTCCTGGAATTACTCCGGTTTGGATTATTGATGGTGCAACTTATTCGTCGGCATTTAGCTTTTCAAAGTATTATCGTAAAAAAGGTACATATACTGTAGAATGCAAAGTGAAGAATGCTAATGGGTTCAGTGATGGTTCTGTTGTGAAAACTTTTGTTGTAGAGAAAACAAAGATGACCGGTTTCGGTGGTTTC
>OOCZ01001598.1_pt1 | contig 13903 bp, 10 predicted proteins | sample 1671631 | NCBI WGS metagenome assembly OOCZ01 (sample SAMN06348176, study PRJEB24527) | human gut metagenome | reverse complement strand
CGCCGTACGCAGCGGGAAAAATTTCTACGGTTGGGAAAGGAAGGTTTTTGTGTCAAGAAAAGGATTGAACATTTATAAAAGGAAGGATGGCCGCTGGGAAGCACGCTACATAAAGTCGCGAAATGCGCTGGGAAAGCCCAAATATGGTTATCTGTATGCTTCCTCCTACCGCGAAGTGCGATGTGATCTACAGCACACGCTCCAGCTCCAAGGTAAACCATCCGGAAGCGAGGAAAGAACCAGAAACAGTACATTTGAACTTGTTTCCATGGAGTGGCTTGACGCCTTTTCCATTAACTTCAAGGAATCCACCTACATTCGTTATCGGACGCTAATCGAATGCTATCTCATGCCATCATTCCAGACAGTAAAAATCGAGAAGATCACAAAAGAAATGGTAAGGAAGCTTTGCAAACACCTTGAACTGCACGGAAAAAAGGATAAAACCGGTCTTTCTCCCAAGACAATCTCGGATGTGCTCTCTGTTCTGCGTCGCATTCTGAATTATGCAGGAACACTCGGTATATTCGTAGATTCGAAGGTTCTTGATATCAGGGTCAAGCAGACGCAAAAGTCGTTGCCCATTTTAAGCCTCCCAGAGCAGATGATTTTGCAGCAATATCTAGAGGAACATCCCGATGCTCTGAATCTGGGGATTCTTCTTTGTCTACTGACAGGAATACGTATCGGGGAGCTGTGTGCGTTGACGTGGGAAAAGATCTCGATTTCGGAAAGGAATATCTATATCTGTCAGACGATGCAACGTATCCAGAATCGGGTACCTGGGAGCAAAAAAACACATATCGAGATTGCATCTCCCAAAAGCAGCTCCGCTAATCGGAATATCCCAATCTCAAATTTGCTGTTCGGTTTTCTGGAGCGCTATTCCCTGAGTCACACCGGATTCTTTTTGAGCGGTTCTCCTTCGAAGTTTATCGAACCGCGGTGCATTCAGCGAAGATTTCACAAGATTTTGGATGCCTGTGGATTGGAAAAAAGGAATTTTCATGTTTTAAGGCACACTTTTGCCACACGCTGTGTGGAAGCAAAAATCGACATCAAAACTCTGAGTGAGATTTTAGGACACTCATCTGTTACCATCACAATGAATCGATATGTTCATCCTTCGTTGGAGCTGAAGCGGGAAACGATGGAACAGCTGGCAGATTTTATTTCCGTCAAATAAGCCGTCAATCCGAATTGCCAAACGAATTACCGTTGTTTTTTCGCCATTATCGCAGAGTGGGCTACTCTGCGACAGAAAATAATCCCAACAACTCACCTGTGCATTGTTGTACACCGTATAGATTCGGGTGTAAAGGGAACTTTTGATTCTACGGCAGAAATTCGTCTGCTGAGAATATAACAAACTTTTTACTTGAGGAGGACTTTATTATGAATTTGATGAAATGCCCCAACGGCCACCACTACGATGCTTCCCGGTTCAGCAGCTGCCCCTTCTGCGGCATGGAAGGTGTGAACGTTGGGCCGGATCAGACGACGGTTCCTTTGGACGTCCCGGTGTCTCAGCCGGGTCCCAGCGTAGCGACTGAACCTCTGAGCACTGCAATCCCCGATGACGATGACCGCACGCTCCCTGTAACTGCAGATATGTTGGACGGTGCTACAGAAAAGTCGGCACCAGTTGTTGGTTGGCTCGTCTGCACGGAAGGTGTGAATAAGGGAACCGACTATCGTCTGCATCAGGGCCGCAATTTTGTGGGTCGTTCTTCGGAGATGGATGTCTGCATCCTTGGCGACAACACGGTTTCCCGCAGCTCTCATGCGATTGTTGTGTATGATCCGCGTAGTAATGTGTATCTTGCGCAGCCGGGCAGCTCTAAAGAGCTGTTCTATGTGAACGATAAGCTTGTGCTCAACCCAATTGAGCTGAAGGCCATGGACCAGCTCAGCATCGGCGACACGAAACTGATGTTTGTTCCCTTGTGCAGCGAAAAATTCCACTGGTAAAACGAAATAAGGGGGAATCGTTGTGATAAATCGGGCTGGAAATAAAGAAAAGGCAAAACGTGTTCTGAATGAAAACGGAAATCTGTCCGGAATGGTCGGCATGGAGATTCTGTATCGGGTGATTGCGGCAATCACAAGTGTCCTGCTGGGTGCGATGATCGCAGGCGGCATTGGGGTCGTGTCGGCGGTTGTGTCGGCACCGTTCAAGCTGTTTGGTCTGGCGGGAATCATCATTGCCTATGTGCTGATTACTCCGATTGCAACGCTCGTCGGTGCTATCGCCGGTGGAGCAGTTGCCGGGCCGTTTGAAGTGGCACGATACCGGTACTATCTTTCTCTGCGGAAGAATGGAATCCGACCAAAAGTCACCTGCATCTTTGATGCATTTGATTTCTTTATGCAATTTGCCCTTGTTACAGGAGTGCGGATGCTGACGATCATGTGGATCCCGGTTCTGATCCAGTTTGCTACGCTGTTGCTGGCGGCTGTTGTTGCAGCGGCTTCTCGGAGTTATCTGGCGGCAATGCTGCTGGTGATGATCGGCATGATTGCAGCTCTCGTTGTTGCGGCCTACCGTTCATATCAGTTCTGGCCTATGGCTCTGGTGCAGGCAGATCATCCGCAGCTGAATGCAGAACAGGTTATGGAACGCTGCAAGGCGATGACGGAAGGCCGTAAATTTGACCTGTTTGTCTTTGATCTCAGCTATCTCGGCTGGAATATTCTGAGCCTGCTTACCGGCGGGATTCTTTCTGTCCTGTATGTTGCACCGTACAAGATGATGGCAACTGCTTTTGTTTATGAAGAAATGAAGGGCCGCCCGGTCATGGTGGATGACATCAAACCGTCCACTGACGGCAACGGAATGACGATTGCTGTAGATCCGAAAAAATTGATGGGGATTGGCAGCACCGGTGGAAAGAAGCCGACTTCTCATATCCCGGCTGCTTCCAGAGCTGCGGGAGCAGCTCTGGAGGGGGTCGCCGGTATGTATGCGGGCTCGAGCTATCCGCTGGAGCCGAACCAGCCGGTCATTCTGGGCAGAGACCCTGCCTATGCGAAGATCGTTTTTTCTCAGGGTGCGCAGAAGATCAGCCGCCGCCACTGTGAGGTCATGTTCAACAGTCAGGTTCAGAAATATCGTGTTACCGATTTTTCCAGCAACGGCACCTACGTAAACGGAAGCCGCCTCCCTGCGAATTCTCCGGTGCTGCTGACCCGGGGAACGGAGCTTGCATTGGGCGATAACAACAATATCATCCGGCTGAGCTGAGTGATGCAGTATGCCTGAGAGATGCAGAAAAAGAACGAATCAGGATCGCGGAACAGATGAGGTGAAGCAGGATCGGAGCTTACTGTTGTATGTGCTGCTGTCTTTCGTGACGTTTTCGGTCTACCATTTTTATTTCATGGACTTGTGGGCGAAGGATGTCAACATTCTGTGCGAAAAGGATGGAAAACATACGGTGGGCGTCGAAAAAATGATGCTGTTCAGTGTCCTGACATTCGGCGTGTACAAATATGTGTGGCTTGCGGAGATCGTGGACCGCATTTGTGACAATGCGGCGGAATACGATGTGGAGGTCCGGCAGGACAGCGAAACCTTCTTTGTATGGATGATCCTGGTTCCGGTTCTTGGATATCTCGTCGCAATGTATCGAGCAATCCGGGACACGAACCGACTGGCTGAGGCATATGAGCGGAGCAGGCAAAAGCGCACGGAAGTGCACGACAACCCCAACACGAAACCTCCCCCGCCCTGTATGCGGGGGAGACTGTCTGGGTTGACCGGAAGTTTGGCGGGCAGAAGCTTTGAGCTGATACCCGGACGATCGGTGGAACTGGGTCGGAACCCAGCGGAGGTGTCGCTTATCGTAAGAGGCGAAAAAATCAGCCGGATTCACTGTACGGTTCAATATAATGGAAAGGATCTTGGGTTTAATGTTACCGACCATTCCCGGAACGGGGTATTCGTCAATGGGGTGCGTATTCCTTATAATGTGCCGACTTATGTGTCCGGGAAAAGTATTGTCGCACTGGCAGATGGTGCAAATAAGTTTCAGCTGATAGAAGCGGCGGACGAAGATGATAGGAGTCCGGCTTTAGGAGCAGACAATGAAGAGTAAAAAAATCATCGTTGCAGCACTGGTGGCAGTGGCTGCAATAGCACTGGCAGGATGCAGTCCGAGAAGCTCGATGGCAACATTATCCACCGATTCAGATTCGGAGACGGCAGAGGTCTTTTCGCTAGCCAAGGTCTTGAATCTTGGAACGAACTACTTGACCTCGCTGGATTATGATAACGCAATCTTGCAGTATATCGATATCATCCAGCACGACCCGACGAACAAGGAAGCCTATGCGGGCCTGTATGCCGCTTATGCAGCACAGGGAAAAGCCGATGAGGCAAACAAGGTCTTTGAACAGGCGCAGGAAGTGTTTGATGACGAGGCGGACTTTCTTCCAGGATTTCTGGATGATGCAAAGCTGGTCTTTGAAAGCGGTGGTGGAAACGTTCCCTTCCAGATGCTTTCGGAACACTTTTGGAATGACTTGAATTCGGTCTTTGCAAAAGACGTGGGCGAGGCGTGGATTGCGGCAGACCCGCAGAATGCCGACCCCTATGCCCTGCTGGGAGCACACTATGCGGCACTAGACGATGAAATCGGCATTGAGAAACTGCTCCAGAATGCGGAAACAAATGGCGTCGATTTCAACACCATCGATACCAAGATCAAAACGAACTCGGATGGAACCTGCACGCTGACGGTACAGATTAATGATTTCCTGAAGGATGAATCGGGGCAATCGGCATCTGTAAGTGTCAAGGTTGATGCGAAAGACAACGCTAAGACGGTCACCCAAAAGGTGGCCGAGAAAGCAGCGGACAGCGCAGCAAGCAAGGTCGTGGAAAAAAGCGGACTCACCGGCGAAGCGGCCGGCATCGCAAATTCGATGGCTCAGGAGGCTCTCCGAAAGGGCCTCGGCAGCGCGGGAAGCGGACAGGGAACCAAATCGTCCGGGACAGTGACGGCGCCTACCTATGACCCGTCGCAGGACAGCGGCGAAAGCGATGATTTTGACTGGTCGCAGATTCAATCGGAGTTTGATAGTCTGAAAGACGAATTTCCGTCTTAAAAGTCGTGTGGAGGAATGTGCATGAATTATAACGAAACCAGTCAATGGGCGGCGGATCTTGGAAGCGGCTACAGTTCGATCCGACCTCTTGGCGAGGGCGGGATGGGCACACTGTACCGCGCGCACAAAGACAGTCTGGATGTTGATGTCGTCATCAAGCGTGTAAAACAGAAGTTCAAGGGACGGATGGACGAGCGCGCGGAGGCCAATATCCTCAAAACGTTGAAGCACAAGTATCTTCCGAGAATCTATGACGTGATTGAAAGCCCGAGCGGCTATGTCTATACTATCATGGACATGATACCGGGCGAGAACATGCAAAACTACGTCAAAACGCACGGCCCGGTCAGTCAGAAGCTTGCATACCGGTGGGCCTGCCAGCTCTGTGAGGTAATCGCCTATCTGCACTCGCAGGTACCTCCGATTCTGCATTGTGATATCAAGCCCAGCAATATTATGATAACGCCCAACGAAGATATCTGCGTCATCGATTTCAACACATCACTTGTTTTTTCAAAAGGCGTACTGGCAATTGGCGCAACGCCGGGCTATGCGGCACCGGAACAGTATACCCGTCCGGGAGCATCGCCCGATACGATCGAGACGGTTCCGCTTGAAGAAACCATGCCGCTGCGAGGATACAAAGATGCGTTCGCCTATCAGAATGTCAGATCCAACAAGGGCCCGTCCGGCAGAGGTGTGAGCAATTCTGTCACGGCGGCGCAAGCAACCAATGCGGGTGGTTATGGCACTATCAGCAAGAGGACGGACGTTTATGGCATCGGTGCGACTCTATACTATGCAATCACCGGGCAGCAGCCCGGCCATTCGCTGAAGGATGTTCGGCCCATCACGAGCTATAAACTCAAATTCAGCCGTAGCTTTTTGCTCATCATCGCCAGAGCGATGAAGAAAAGGCAGGAAGAACGCTTCTGCGACGCACAGGAAATGCTCCGGGCGCTGCAGGATATCCATGCAATTGACGGACGCTATAAAAAGGTGGTTCATTCTCAACGAGTTGTGGCGGCGGTCTCTCTTGTCCTTGCGGTATCAGGAACTTTGGCTATCCTGTTTGGCGTACAGCGAATCGGCGTGGAACGGTACGCCGCTTATGACGCCCTCGTGCGGAAAGGCCGGACGGCCGCCGATGAAATGCGCTTTGATGAGGCGGAGCAGGACCTGCAGCAGGCTATCGCGATTTACGATGACCAGTTGGAAGCATATGTGGAACAGGCAGTCCTTCTCTATCGGCAGGGAAAGTATCAGGAGTGCATCGATGCAGTGGAAACGACGCAGTCGCGTGAGCTGAAATATTACAGCAGACAGAGCGTGGCAAACCTGTACAACGTGGCAGCGGAGGCCTACTACGAGCTGGAAAGCTATGAATCGGCTGCGACGATGTACCAGAAAGCGATAGGATACTCTCCTGATATCCTGAGCTATTATCAGGGTGAGGTGACCGCCCTGATTCAGCTGGGCGATTATTCTGGCGCGGATGAGGTCCTTGCAGAGATGGCGAAAGCTGTCCCTGACGCCGAACAAAGCGGTGCCTATCAGGTCGTTCAAAGCGAGCTTCTGAGAAAACAGGGAGACCTGCCGGATGCGCTGGATGCCGCCCGTAAGGCAATCGGCTCGGCGGACGGCAACGACCAGCTTGCACGCGCGTACCGTCTGGCAGCATCGATCTGTGAGGATATCGGAGACTCCATGCTTTCGGAGGAAATCAATCTCCTGAATCAGGGCATTGAACAGCTCCCCGATGGATATTACAACGCGCTGGCCGGACAGCTGGCGTCCGCATATATTCGTCAGGCGGAAGCGACCGGGAATCCCGGCTATCAAAAAGATGCCTTGCGAACCTATCAGCAGCTGGAGAAAAACGGAAACACCACGCTGGAAGTCCGGCTGAATATCGCAATGTTGCAATATCAGCTACATGATTTCTCCAAAGCGATGGAGATGCTTCAGGCACTGAAAAACGATTACCCCAAGGACTACCGGGTGTATAAATGGCTCGCCTTTGTTCAGGGCGAACTTGATTTGCAGAACGGAGCATCCTACACGAAAACGCTGGGATATTACGAAACGGCTGCTGAACTCTATCGTGCAGAGCAGGCATCCGGCGTGTATGACCCGCAGATGGATGAGCTGGACCGCATGGCACGGAACAACTGGCAGTAAAAGAGGTGGAGAAAATGACGGTTGGACAAATCATGGTGGTGTGTGGTATCTGTCTGGTGCTGGTTGCTGTTTTATTGGCCGTGGTCGGGAGCGTTCTGCTGCACAAAAAGAAGAAAATGGTTCTTCTTGAAATCGAACACGAATACCGCTGAGAAAGCAGGAAAAGGAACATGAAATATTGTGCCGCATATTATTCCGATATCGGAATACAGAAGGAAACGAATCAGGATTCTCTCCTTCTGGTGCAACGAGGTCAGACTCAGGACGATGAAGCTGTCCTCGCAGTGATCTGCGACGGCGTAGGTGGACTGAAAATGGGCGAGCGGAGCAGCGCAGCGGTCGTGACAGCCTTCCGGGACTGGTTCGATGAGCGTGTCGAGGAACTATATGAACAGGAAGAACCGGAGACGGAGCTGTTCGATGACTGGGACAATCTTATCCAATCGCTTCATATCCGGTTGAAAGACAACTCCGAAAAGGCCGGATTCCGCAGCGGAACGACAGTGGAAGCTGTTCTTTTTATGAAAGGTCGGTATTACATCTGCCATGTCGGAGATTGCCGGACATATATCATTTCGGATACCCTCACGCAACTTACGACAGATCATACCATCGTCCAGCGTGAACTTACCGAAGGAAAACTGACACCGGAACAAGCCCGGAAAGATTCGAGACAAAGCCTCCTGCTTCAGTGCGTGGGAGCGGGCAAAGATGTGAAACCGGATTATCTTTCCGGTGAGGTTCTGCCGCACCGGACGTTTCTGATCTGCTGCGACGGGTTTCGCCGCAAGGTGACAGAGGCTGAAATAAAAAAGAGCTGCAGGTATTCTTCCAAGGAAAAAAAGTTACATGAGGCTCTGGAAGAAACAGCACAGCGCTGCATGAAACGAAAAGAGACGGACAATATCACAGGCATCCTTATCAGCGCGGTCGGAGAGAAAAAAGGTCTTTTCCCATTATGGAAAAAGGCTACGCAGACTGCGGGGAAAAAGGTAATAAAGGATATCTTGCTGGAACACTCTACTCCGGCGGATAAAATATTGTAAAACAAAGGAGACATTATTATGGAGGACAACAGAAAATTTGCAACATTCTTTGCGGATGCCCCCAAGGGTAAAAAAATTGGAGCGGTTCTTTCGTGGATTGCAACGGTGATTTTGCTTGTGGCACTTTTTGTGCCGGGGTATCAGCTGAGATACCAGATGAAAACGGAAAAGGGGACCTTTAAGGATATCCCTGCAACCATGACTTCTGAGCTTAAACAGATGAAAGAAGCAGCAAAGCTGAATTTTCAGTTCGGTGCGGGCACTACCTCCGATAAGATCGATGAATTCGTTGAAAAAGGCAGTACGAGTGTATTTTCCTATCTTGTCAGTCCCGATTTGCAGAAGGCAAGGCTGGTAAATCTTGAAACCATGAGTGATGCCTCGGATGATATCTCTAAAATTTGCGTGGCACTGTTGGTACTGTTCTTCGTGCTGGTCGTCGCAGCGGCTATTGCTAGTGTGTTCACGATAAGCTGGTGCGCACTGGTGGCGAACCTGATTGGCATCATCGAGTTGCTGGCAGTGTACTTCTTTGTGTTTGCGGGTAAATTTTCCATCGATCCGACGGACACTTCGATAACCAGCCGTGTTGCCCCTGCACTGACTATGATTCTGATTGTGCTCCTCGTACTGGCCGCAATCATGTCCGTGGCTTCCGTGATCGTTAGCTATGCGGTGCATGAAGACGAGGAAGCGTTCGTGGACGACTGGAACAGCAACGATCCGAGTCGGGATGCCGAGACGAATCTGGTCGATGACGGCAATGCCACAACCGTGCCGGCAACGGACAACTCGATGACAGTCGTGGCCTCTTTGATCCAGATGAACACGAACCGGAGTTTTGCAATCTACAATAACACAGAGGTTGTGATCGGCAAGGGTTCTCAGGCAAACATCATCGTCTCCAACCCGATCATCAGCCGTGCCCATGCGAAGATTAGCTGCCGCAATGGTGTCTGCACCATTCAGGACCTTGGCTCCAAAAATGGCACGTTCGTGGGCGACGAGAAAATTCTGGGCAGCAATACAGTGACGCTGGCGAATGGTATGTATATCACGCTCGGAAACGAAATCTTCCAGTTCAAAAACTGAGCCGGGAAAGTATTAGGACGGGGTGAGATAAAAGATGGCGGGTCTGGAAGAAAAACTTTGTCCCGTTTGCTTTCAGGAAGCGATGGAGCATGGGGAGTGTCGGAACTGCGGGTATCATGCAGAAGAATCTTCTGCAGTGAAAGACTATCTGGCACCGTTCACCATTCTGAAAGAAAAATACCTGTTGGGCAAGAGTTTGGGACAGGGCGGTTTCGGAATTACGTATCTTGCTGAGAATATGCAGAGCGGCCTACGCTGCTGCATCAAAGAGTACTTCCCGTCCGGTCTGCTTCAGGGGAGGACACCAGATGGTGCCCTCATCCTGGCAGATGAAGAAAACCGGCCTGAGTATGAAGAGGGAAAGCAGCAGTTCATTGAAGAAGCATGCGCCCTTCAGGAGCTTCGAGAAAATATCTCTGTCGTTGACATTCTGGATTTTTTTGAAGAAAACGGGACGGCATATTTTGCAATGGAGCTGATTGAGGGTTGCAATCTGCGGGTGTTCCGAAAAAATCATAATCCGAAGCAGACGCTCAAGATGGCACTCCAGATGCTGTTCCTGCTCGGAAGTTCACTGGCAGAAGTCCATCGTTTCGGCATGATCCACGGGGATATCAGCCCGGAAAATATCCTTATCACACAGGACGGTGAAATAAAGCTCATCGATTTCGGCGCGGCACGCTCGTTCCGTCAGGGGAGCGATAGTAAAGAAAGAAAAATTTACCTGAAGCCGAACTACGCCCCTTACGAGCAGTATACGCAGAAACCGTGTCAGGGACCGTGGACGGACATTTACGCACTGGCCGCAACTTTCTACTTTATCGTGTCAGGGCGCAAGATGCTGGACGCACTGAGCCGTGCGAAAGGAGCCTCCTATCCCCCGTTGCACGAGCTGTGTCCCGCTGTCTCCCGACAGCTGTCGGACGTGATTGACAAGGCGTTGGCGTTCGACTACCACGACCGTTATCGCAGGATGCTTGATTTTCTGGATGCACTGGAACAGGTCGTCCGGCCGGAGGACTACGACATCGATTTGGGGGCACTGATGCCGAAATCAAAGGCATCGAAGCAGGCGGAAATTCATGTCGAGACTTCCGACGACTCGGAGAAGATGTGTCAGGTTGAGGAGCAGAATATGCCAGAGCCGAAGCGCCTGGCCGCATTCTTCCATCCGAAAAAACGCAGGCTGGCATATCTGGAGCTGACGATGCGGAAATCGGGTGGTCACATTTCCAGACGGCGGTGGATAATCGAGCCGAATCGCACGGTGAAGGTCGGGCGTTTGGCGACGAGCGACGTGATGATGCCAGCGGATAACCAGATCAGCCGGAATCACTGCGAGGTGTTTTACAACGAGCCCAAGCGGGAATTTATCGTCAGGGACCTGTCCAAATATGGCACCTATCTGGCGGACGGAAAGCCAATGGAAAAAGAAAAATCGTATACACTGAAAGATGGCGATATTTTTTGTGTCGTGTCGCCCGAGTACACATTCAAGGTGGTGATTGAAACGTGATGTCCCTGTTCAAGCGAAAAAAGGCAGGCGAGGAAGCCAATACCATTCCCGAAGCGATGGATGATATCACACAGACTCTTCTGATACCCGTAAAAGACGAAGGAGAAAAAACGATGTGTGCCGATGTCTATGAGACGAGTCAGGCGGAGATCGCCAGCTATACGTCGATTGGAACCCGGAAAAGCCAGCAGGATTCGATATGCTTTGATTTTGGGGATTTCTGCACAGTCTGCGCTGTGTGTGACGGTATGGGCGGGCTTACCGGGGGCGAACGTGCCAGCGCTTTGGCGGCGCATGGGGTAACGAGATACCTGCTGGAACACGCTCAGGCGGAAGATATTCCTACGGAGATGGGACGCGCAGCACTACGACTGAACGAGGAAGTCAAGAATCTCCGGGACCCGGCCAACCAGAAAATCGAAGCGGGGACGACTCTGACGACAGTGTTTCTCCGTAACGGGAAGCTGTTCTGGTGCAGTATAGGAGACAGCCATATTTACCTGTATAGAGATGGTACGCTAGAGCAGTTGAACCTCGATCACAATTTTGGTGCCCAGCTTGACCAAATGGCACTGGAGGGCAGCATAACACAGGATGAGGCACTGCATCATCCGCAGCGTGCTGCTCTGACAAGCTATCTTGGGATTTCGGAGCTGACATTGATCAGCGGAAACCGGATGCCGTTCCAGCTTCGGAAGGGAGATGTGCTCATTCAATGCACGGACGGGCTGTACCGCTATCTGCCGGACAGCACTATGTGCAGAATTTTGGCCGTGACGGGAAATCTGAAACAGGCGGCGGAACAGATGGTCAAAACGGCACTTGCTGTTCCCGGAGGGCACGATAATACGTCGGTTCTATTGGCAAGATATAAAGGCTGAGATCGGAAAATTATAGAAAGAAAGGGGTGCAATAAAAAAACTGGAAGAAGGCACAAAATAAAAGGAGTGTTGCTTTATGGCAAACAGCAAACTTCAGATGCCCGCTAATTATATGGCACTGAACGAAAGTGAAATGTCTTGTGTTGAGGGCGGCGGTATCATTTCTCAGGTCTGCTATGCTTTCGGACGTATGTTCCGTAGCACCTACTACGATAAATGGGAAAGCGAATCCAAAACGCTTGAGCAGTCCCATGGTGCTGTCGTTTCCAAGAAAAACGGTGTATATACTTACTCCGATGGTTATACCCACACAATGTCTGGTGGCAGCAACTGGGGCTTTACCAGTCTCGGTGACTTCTTCTATGGAATCGGCGATCTGTTCGCTGCATTCTATCTGTAAATTCTGAGCTTCTGCGAAGCATCGCAGAGCTTTAACTTATGGCATTCTTCCAGTTTTTTTATTGCATCACAAATTTCGATAACTCAAGCAAAGGAATATCATTATGAAGAAATCTACTGCGAATCATATGCACAGAAAGCGCCGTAAGAACAACCTGACATGGCTCTTTGCTCTGCTTGGCATTCTTGTACTGTTTCTGGGAACGATTTTGGCTTTTTTGATTTTCAGCAATTTGTCGTCTAAGCCCACTGAAACTGTTCAAGAAGTCTCTGCGGTGAATGTAGAAAAAGACATCCCTGAAACGGACATGGGTGATCTGATTTATCACGAACCGGCAGCAGAAAATGTTGTAATGCAGGGCGGTTTTGGATATGTTAACAACGAGCTTCTGGTCACATTGGACAGCTCCGACAGTCTTTCTGCACTGAAAGACTATCTGCGGACGATTGGCGGTGAGGTCGTTGGTGAAATCCCTGTCACTGCGGATTACCAGATTCTTCTCCCTGCTGCGCATACGCAGGAAGAACTGGAGCAGATGATTGAACAGCTCAAAGCACTCCCCTATGTGAGACGTTCTTCTCTGAATTATGCATTTGAGCTGGAAAATGACGCAATTTCGGGTTCTTCGGCGTATTATCCAAATGATAAAAAATGGGACGATTGGAGCGGAAATTCTGGAAACAACTGGAACATGAAGGCCATTGATGCGCCGGGTGCATGGGTATACCGTAATCAAATGCAGCCGGTCAATGTTGGATTTAAGAGACTGAAGCTGAAAGGGCTGAAAGAAGATACCTGTTATAAGGTCAGCGGATATGCTTATGACTGCTATGGCGATGAGCTGATGCAAGTCGGAATGATCCTGTCCGATTCTGCGTCCGGTGTATGGAAGAAGGGCGTGAATGATAAGGGAGATTTCCAGGCGAAAGTGTTTGAGATTGTGGCTGTGTAAGCCGGAATATATGGGAAGGACGAAATGGGAGAACCGTTTCGTCCTCTTGCGTTTTCGGAAGAAAAATTATATGATGTTTCTAAAAGACTTAAAGAGGTTTAAAATGGAACGACTATACGATAAATTAAAAGCATATTCCGAGAGCGATTTTTACGCATTTCACATGCCGGGACATAAGAGAAACAAGGCACTTCTTGGAATTGAACTCCCATACGATCTGGATATCACGGAAATCGATGGTTTCGATGATCTGCATCACGCAGATGGTATTTTAAAAGAAGAGCAGGAAAGAGCCGCAAGGGTATTTGGGGCAGAGGAAAGTCATTTTCTGGTAAATGGAAGTACTGCCGGAATTTTAAGTGCAGTGATGGGATGTACGCACCGGGGAGATAAGATTCTGGTGGCACGCCATTGTCACAAATCCATTTACCATGCAATCTATATGAATGGTCTTGTACCGCGCTATGTGTATCCGGAATTTGATATTTCCATGCATATGAACGGGGAGATCAGCAAAGAAGATGTGGTAAAAGCACTTGCTGCAGAGCCGGATATCAAAGCCGTTGTGATCGTATCTCCAAATTATGATGGCGTGGTATCGGATGTGAAAGGAATTGCAGAAGTGGCACATTCGTATAGGATTCCACTGATCGTAGATGAAGCACATGGACCGCATTTCGGATTTCATCCGGCATTTCCGGGGCGCGCAAATGATCTGGGAGCAGA
>OOCZ01001592.1_pt1 | contig 13944 bp, 11 predicted proteins | sample 1671631 | NCBI WGS metagenome assembly OOCZ01 (sample SAMN06348176, study PRJEB24527) | human gut metagenome | reverse complement strand
CTCTCGCGACATGTGCGTGAGAGAAAATACCGCTCAGGCTGCCAGTGTGGAATTTTGCCGCAAGTCGGCAAAATTATGCGCGCAGCAGACTGCAAGCCTTTTGTCGGAAAAATCCAAAGGATTTTTCGACAGTTCCTGGCCTGTACCTGTAAGGGCTGCCGGACAGATAAGATAGTACGGAGGGATAGCTATGTTCACACCACAGGAAGTTTCCGAGAAAACGTTCCCCAAATCCCCATCCTTTTCCAGCGGGTATGACTTGGCCGCTGTGGATGAGTTTTTAGACACACTGACCGAGGACTATACCGCCCTGTATAAGGAAAACGCGGCGCTGAAAACCAAGCTGAAGATCCTGGCGGAGAAGGTGGAGGAATATCGCGCCACTGAGGACACCATGCGCTCCATGCTGCTGGCCGCGCAGAAGATGGCAGCCTCTATGACCGAGGAGGCCAAGGAAAAGGGTGAAAAGACCCTGGCAGATGCCCGGCAGGAGAGCGAGAGGCTCCTGACCGACGCACGAAACGCCGCCGACGAGCTCAACCGGGATCTGGCCCGCAAGACGGAAGCGGCCCGGCAGAAGCTAAGCGCTGCCGAAACGGCCATGAAGGATTACATTGCTAAGAGCCTTGCCATGTGCCTGAACCAGGTGGATTACCTGGAAAAGCTGCCCCATAGTGAGCTGCCTGCGGCCCAGGCCCCTGCTCAGGAGCCCGCCGCTCAGGAGCCGGCGGCAGAGGCGGCCCCGGCCCCGGAGCAACCTGCCGAGGGCGAGGCGCCCCAGGAGACTGCCCCGGAGGAAAAACCCGCTCAGGAGCCGGCCCCCAGCCAGGATGCCGTCCAGTTGACCGAAAAGGATATTCTGGCGGCCTACGACGAGGAAAAGCCCGCCCAGCCGCTGCCGGCGGACACGGATTTTCGCTCCGAGTTCAAGCTGGATTTAGACGAGCTGAAGTTCGGCCGCAACTACGAGCCTGATAAATAAACGGGAAACCACGCCATGCAGAGGCTCGCAGCGCAAGCCTCTGCATAGTTCATTCTGTCTTCGTGTCCTGCTGCCCCGGATTTTTATAGTACCCCCCGACTTTGCGTAGAGGTGGGGTCCTGCCCCACCCCCGGACATATGCCGCATATTTTGCAAACGATGTCATTGCGAGCCGGTGGCCGGCGTCACTGGCGCGGCGCACGCAATACCCTCTGTACTGCGTGCGCCGCACCCCCTATCACAACCAAAAGGAGATCCCCCCATGGAAAAACCCATCATTGCTCTGCTGTACGATTTTGATAAAACCCTCTGCACCACCGACATGGAGGACTATACCTTTATTCCTGCCCTGGGCTATCAGCCCGCCGAGTTCTGGAAAAAGGCCAATACCTTTGGCTTCACCAACCGTATGGACGGCCTGCTGGCCTATATGTATACCATGATCGAGGAGTGCCGGGCGCAAAATATTCGTCTGGATCGGGATTTCCTGGTGCGCTGCGGCCACGGCATAGAGCTGTTCCCCGGGGTGAAGGATTGGTTTGGCCGCATCAACGCCTTCGGCCGGAGCCTGGGTGTGGATGTGGAGCACTATGTCATCTCCTCCGGCCTGCGGGAGATCATCGAGGGCAGCGGCATCAGCCACGAGTTTAAGGAGATCTACGCCTGCGAGTTTTTCTATAATGAGGAAGGTCTGGCCTCCTGGCCCAAGCTGGATGTTAATTTCACCAATAAGACCCAGTTTGTCTACCGCATCAATAAGGGTGTGCTGGACGTGTCTGACGACCGCACCCTTAACGCCTCCATGCCCGATGACAGCAAGCGCATCCCCTTTACCAACATGATCTACATTGGCGACGGCCTATCCGACGTACCCTGCATGAAGATGATGCGGTCCTACGGCGGTGAGGCCATCGCCGTGTATCAGGAGGAGAACCGCCAGGGGGTGGAGGATCTGCTGAGCAAGGGCCGGGTGGATTTCATTTTCCCTGCGGACTATCGGGCGGACACGGCCCTGGAGAGCACCGTGCAGAACATCATCCGCAAAATGGCCATCGTGGACGCCCTGACCGAGGAGAATGCCCGCCAGCTCCGGCAGACCGGGCGGGGCGACCTGCCCTACCAGGCCAGCCTGTTTGAGTAACAAAAGACATGCGGCAGGCACCGAGCTCCTGCCGCACTCCGTCCTCATGAAAAAGCGTCCGGGACCCTCAGGTCCCGGACGCTTTTTGCCGCACAGCGCGCGGTTTTTTACAGATAGTTCAGCGGATCCACGGCAGTGCCGTTGACATATACGCCAAAGTGGCAGTGGCTGCCGGTGCTGATGCCGGTGGAGCCCATGTAGGCGATGAGCTGGCCCTTGTACACATGCTCACCGGAGCCAACCAGCAGGCTGCTGCAGTGGGCGTACAGGGTCACCATGCCGTTGCCGTGGTCAATGCGGATCCGGTAGCCATAGCCGCCATCCCATCCGGAGGCAACCACGGTGCCGCCGTCGGCGGCGTAGATGGGCGTGCCGTACCTGGCTGCGATGTCCAGGGCGCCGTGGTTGGAGGAGGCCCCGGCCACGCCGATATCCCGGTAGCCGAAGTAGGAGGTAATAATGCCGCTGCAGGGCCAGCGCAGGCTGCCCGTAGCCGCCCAGGAGGGCCGCTCCTTGGTGCCCCGGGCCTGCAGCTCCGGGATGGGCTGGCTCAGGGTGACCGCTGCCACCACATCCCGGTTCACCTCGGCGCCGTTGATATAGGTGACGTTGGCGGTAACGTCCTCCTTGCCGTATACGCCGGGCTCCAGCACCTCGTAGTCACCCTCATAGATGGACGGGTCATCCTGGTATTCTACGCTGTAGGCCACATCCTGCAGATAGCTCTGCCGCTCCACATCCACCACTGTCAGGTAGGGAACAGCGTTGCTGATGGTCAGCGTATCGCCGGCATGGATCAGGTCGGATTGGTAGCCGGGATTCAGACTCAGGAGCCGTTCCACGCTCATCTCATGCTCCAGGGCGATGTCAAAGAACGTGTCCCCGCTCTGCACGGTGTAAGTCACGGCGCCCTCCTTGGTGGCGTTAAGCTTTTCGGCAATGTAGCCCAGGTTCATCATCAGGTCGGCGGAGACATACTCCTGACGAATGTCCACATCCTCCACGAAATAGCACTCCACGGTCTGGTCGGTGATGTAGCCGGTTTTCAGCTGCTCCAGCAGCTCCTCCATGGCGCCCTCATACTCCGTGGCTGCCACAGGCTCGTCATCCACATACAGTACATAGCCGTAGGCCACCTCTCCCAGCTGTCGGGAGAGCTTTGCCTCAAACTCCTGCTTGGTCTGCACGGTGCTGCGGGGCACGATGCGGGTCTTTCGGGTCAGCAGGGAGGTGTCTACGGTGTAGCTGTCGTAGCCAAGGGTCTGGCAGGTAACGTCCTCAATATCCGCTGCCGCCTGGCGCACGACCCGGCCGGAGGCCACGGTGCCCAGATTCATGCCGTCATAGCTTACCGTTACGCCGATGGTGTATAGACTCAGGGTCACGGCGATGGCGGCCACGGCCACAGCGGAGCCCAAAAACCAGGCCGGGTGCAGCTTGATCCGCTCAAACAGCACCTGCCAGCGGTTTCCGGTCCGGATGCGGAAGCGGCGAATACGGTACAGCCGTTCCCGGAAGCGGCTGGCAAACCGGGGGATATTGCCCCAAATGAAAAGTATGGCCTGGGCCAGCTTGTGGTCCGACTCTGGAAAGCGCCGGGCTCTCCGCTCCCGCACCATAAAGCGCAGGGCCTGCCGCAGCTGTTCCCATTTCCGCCGCAGCAGCTGCACCGTCCGGCGGGCCAGACCCTGCAGATCCGTATAGTGCTGCAGCAGGTCCGGGTGCTCGCCCAAATACCATAATATTTTTTTCGGCCCTTCCAAAAGCCGCTCCAAAATTCTCATATAAAAAAACCATCCTAAAGGTTACAAAATAGTTACAAAATAACTATACCGCATTTTTCGCTCCACGTCAAGGCAAAAAGACCGGAAGATCTGCCTTTTTTGTGGTAAAAGTAAAAAATACCCGTTTACAATTCGTATAAAATGCGGTATAATTTACTCCTTGTATAAGAAAAGGAGAGGAAGGGACAACCTGATGGTAACTGATTTTTCCCGGACCTTGAGTCTGCTGCGGCAAGAGCGGGGCATATCCCAGCGCAAGGCGGCCTCGCAGCTGGGCATATCCCAGGCGCTGCTGAGCCACTATGAAAACGGCATCCGCGAGCCGGGCCTTGCGTTTGTGGTGAAGGCATGTGACTATTACCGTGTGTCGGCGGACTATCTGCTGGGCCGAACCTTGAGCCGGGACGGCGCCATTATCGTGGCGGACGACCTGTATGATTCCACGGACGAAAAGGGCAACCTTCGGGGCAGCATCATGGCCACCCTGCAGAAAAAGCTGGTGGTAAACACCACCAACCTGCTCTTTGACCTGCTGGGCAAAACGGGCAACCGCAGCGCCATCACCGCCGCGGGCGACTATCTCAGCGGGGGGCTTTACCTGCTGCTGCGGCACCTGTACCGCCGAGGCGGGGGCAATGAGGAGCTGTTCGGCGTGGCTGCCGATGCCTTCGATGCCGGCGCGGTGGAGGCGGATATGGCTGCCAGCCGCATGCACTATCAGCTGGCCCTGCACGGGGCGGACGGCCAGTGTCCCAGCCTGACGGCTGAGTCCCTCACCGCCTATCCGGGCCTGGGACAGAGTGTGGCCCAGGTAGTGCATAACACCGATGAGCGCTGCAAAAAGCTGTCGGAGATATAGTGTAAGGTGTCATTATGAATTTACAGGGGCGGACGGCCCTGTCCGCCCAAACCGGACTTGTGCAAATTGCCCCACGATAATCTATCGGCAAGCGGCGCACAGGGGTCGGCCTCCCGGACGACCTGAAACCGGGCTTGCACCGCACCTCATGCAAAAAACCATGTCATTGCGAGGGCGCACCGCGCCCGTGGCAATCCGCGCTTCCCGACTACGGTCTTGCCTCCGGCGGCTCCCTTTCTTTCTGCGGCGAAAGAAAGGGAGGAAAGAACGCCGCCAAAACCAATGGTTTTGGAATCCTTTTCGCGGACAGGAGACAGCAAGATCCGGAACGCTCCAACCACGCGAACTTAGCTCTGCAAAATTCGCACCTTGCTTTCGCATAGTCTCTGCGTCTCCATCCGCGACGCGCTCTGCGCTTGTGCTGGCCTGGCGGGACGGGGGAAACCTCTGCGTCTGCCGTAGGGCGGCGTGAGGGGACGCCGCCCTACGGAGGTCTATCGGTAAACGGCGCACAGGGGTTGGCCTCCCGGACGACCTGAAACCAGGCTTGCGCCGCACCTCATGCAAAAACCCATGTCATTGCGAGGCCAGTGCGCACACTGGCTGTGGCAATCCGTAATACTAAAAACAAATTTCCATCATCGGAGGTCATAGTGTATGTACGATCAATCCCACATCCGCAACTTTTCTATCATCGCTCACATTGACCACGGCAAATCCAATCCCCAGTTTGCCTGAGGGCAAACCGGGGACCCCAATGGATTTATATTCCTCGGCGGAAGTGAATTCCGCCTGCGGCAAGGTTTTGCTGCGCAAAACGCTTGTACGCGCACCGCGCGGGCAGCGTGGATTTACCAAAGGAGGCATTTAAATATGTACGATCAATCCCATATCCGCAACTTTTCCATCATCGCCCACATTGACCACGGCAAATCCACCCTGGCAGACCGCCTGCTGGAGCTGTGTGACGCCGTGCCCGAGCGGGAGATGGAGAACCAGCTCCTGGACAACATGGACCTGGAGCGCGAGCGGGGCATCACCATCAAATCCCGGGCCGTCCACCTGTATTATAAAGCGAAAAACGGCGAGACCTATGCCCTGAACCTCATCGACACCCCGGGCCATGTGGACTTCAATTATGAGGTCTCCCGCTCCCTGGCCGCCTGCGAGGGTGCGGTGCTGGTGGTGGATGCCACCCAGGGCGTAGAGGCCCAGACCCTGGCCAATACCTACCTGGCCCTGGACCACGACCTGGAGATCCTCCCGGTTTTCAACAAGATCGATCTCCCTGCCGCCGACCCCCTGAAGGCCAAGCAGGAGGTGGAGGACATCATCGGCCTGCCGGCCCTGGATGCCCCGGAGATTTCCGCCAAAAACGGCGTGAATATCGATGCTGTCCTGGAGGACATCGTGGCAAACGTCCCCGCCCCCAGCGGCGACCCCAACGCCCCCCTCCAGGCCCTGGTGTTTGACAGCCAGTATGACCCCTATGTGGGCGTGGTGGTGTATTTCCGTATCCGCCAGGGCACCCTGCGCCGCGGCCAGACCATTCGCCTCATGGCCACCGGCGCCCAGTATACCATCCTGGAATGCGGCTACCTAAAGCCCCTGGGCAACGAGCCCACAGACGCATTGCAGGCCGGGGAGGTGGGCTACTTCACCGCCTCCATCAAGACCGTCAAGGACACCCAGGTGGGCGACACCGTTACCGATGCCGAAAACCCCGCCCCGGAGCCTCTGCCCGGCTACCGGCCCGCCCAGTCTATGGTCTACTGCGGCATCTACACCGAGGATGGCAGCAAGTATCCGGACCTGCGGGACGCCCTGGAAAAGCTCCAGCTCAACGATGCCTCCCTGACCTTTGAGCCGGAAAGCTCCGTGGCTCTGGGTTTCGGCTTCCGCTGCGGCTTTTTGGGGATGCTCCATATGGAGATCATCCAGGAGCGCCTGGAGCGGGAGTTCAACCTGGATCTGGTCACCACTCTCCCCTCCGTTATTTACCATGTATATAAGACCGACGGCACCCTGGTAAAGGTGGATAACCCCCACAATTATCCCGACCCCGCTGTTATCGAGCATGCCGAGGAGCCCTATGTGAAGGTCTCCATCATCGCCCCCAACGAGTATGTGGGCAATATCATGCCCATGTGCCAGGACCGCCGGGGTGAGTTCAAGGATATGCAGTATCTGGACACCCACCTGGTGGAGCTGCACTATCAGATGCCCCTGAATGAGATCATCTACGACTTCTTCGATACCCTCAAGGCCAATACCAAGGGCTACGCCAGCCTGGACTATGAGCTCTCCGGCTACCGGCCCAGCGACCTGGTGAAGGTGGACCTGCTCCTAAACGGCGACGGCGTGGATGCCCTGAGCTTTATTGCCCATAAGGATAAGGCCTATCCCCGGGCCCGCCGCCTGTGCGAAAAGCTGAAGGATAATATCCCCCGCCAGCTCTTTGAGGTGCCCATCCAGGCGGCCATCGGCGGCCGCATCATCGCCCGGGAAACGGTGAAGGCCATGCGCAAGGACGTCCTGGCCAAGTGCTACGGCGGCGATATCACCCGCAAGAAGAAGCTGCTGGAGAAGCAAAAGGAAGGCAAAAAGAAGATGCGGAATTTGGGCACCGTCCAGGTTCCCACAGAGGCCTTCATGGCGGTGCTGAAGCTGGATAGCGAATGATCTTTTTACCTTCCGGCGCGGGGCAGCGCGCCGCTGCCTGCTGGCACAAAAATTACAATCCTATTACCGGGAAAACGGAGCTTCTCCGGCAATCTATGAGAAGGTGTAACGTTTGAATTTTACATCTGCTGGGGCCTGGCCTATGGCATTTTGTGCGTCGTAGAGCGCACACCCCGGTTTAAGCGTCTGCAGAGCCGCCGCTGGAGAGCTGCGACCTGTCCCTGGCCGATACGGTGACCATAACGGGCGGCGCCGCGGAGGAGCTGCCGGACCTAATTCAGACCTGCGGGACAGCGTCCTATATCTTTTTTGAATAAAAAGAAAGACTCCGTCTCGGGGAACTGGACAGCAGGGGAAAACAGCTGTATAATATATGCACCATGGATCCTGTGGATCGATGGCATTGTGCAAAAGTGAGAGGAGAACGGAAATGAAACGCGAAGTATTGCTGTTGGGCGACCCGGCTCTGTACGAGGTCAGCGCCGCCGTCACCCGGGGGGAGCTGGAGCAGCTGCGCCCGGATATTGAGGATATGTTTGAGTGCCTGCAGGATGCGGGCTTTGGCCACGGCATCTCGGCCCCGCAGATCGGCATCCGCAAGCGCCTGATTTGCCTGGACCTGGACGGCGTGCGCCGGGTCATCGTGAACCCCACCCTGGAGCTGGTGGGCAGCGAGACCATGGAGCTTATGGATGATTGCCTGTGCTTCCCCGGGCTGCTGGTGAAGGTGCGGCGCAACCGCCGCTGCATTGTCCGCTACCGGGATGAAAACTGGCAGGTACAGGAGCTTGCCTGTGAGGACTATCTCTCTGAGCTGATCCAGCACGAGTATGACCATCTCAACGGTGTCCTGGCTACCATGCGCGCCGTGGACGGCAAGGCCTTCGTAATGAAAAAGCCCGCCGCCCGGTAAAGAGACAGCAAGGCCATCCGGAGTAATGCACTCCGGATGGCTTTTTTGCGCCTAAAGCCCGGCGGGATCCATCAAGGGGGCATTTGGGCAAAAGAGAGGGCGGCAGGAACATCCTGCCGCCCTTCGGCGTGTTAAAAAGCCTCGCAGAGCTTGCCGCCCGCAGGCGGCAAAGCCGTCAGATCATTTTCTGTTGCGACATGTGCGTGAGGAAAAAATATCCCTCAGGCTGCCAGTGTGCAATTTGTGCGCCTACGGCACACAAGCTATGCGCGCAGCAGGCTGCAAGCCTTTTGCCGAAAAATCCGGAGGTTATTTCGACAGTTCAGAGGGATCAATATTCCTTTGCCTGCTCCTCGCCGTTGAGGACCCGGAGGGCAGCCTGGGCCAGGGCTAGCAGCTCGTCCTCACCGGGATAGACGGTGACGGGGGCAATCCACTCCACCATATCCTTCAGGGCGTGGACAGTCTCCTTGCCGTAGGCGATGCCGCCGGTGAGAATGATCTGATCTACCTGGCCGTGCATAGCGGCGGCCATGGCGCCGATCTCCTTGCCGATCTGATAGTGGAAGGCGTCGATGACCTCAGCCACCTTGGCATCGGTCTCGGCCATCTTCAGCAGGTCGCGCATATCGGTGCTGCCGGCATAGGCCACCAGACCGCCGCGGCCCACAAACATTTTCCGCAGCTCCGCCTCGGTATAGTCCCCGGAGAAGCACAGTCTCATCACGGCGTCGGTGGGGAGGCTGCCGGAGCGCTCGGGGGAGAAGGGACCCTCGCCGTCCAAAGCGTTCTCGGTGTCCACCACGCTGCCCTTCACATGGGCACCCACAGACACGCCGCCGCCCATATGGCAGACGATGAGATTCAGCTCCTCGTACTTCTTGCCCACCTCCTTGGCGTAGCGCTTAGCCACGGCCTTCTGGTTCAGGGCGTGGAACTTGCTGACTCGCTGGATCAGGGGATGGCCGGAATAGCGAGCGATGGCCTGCATCTCGTCCACCACGGGGGGATCGGCAATGAAGGAGGGGATGCCCAGCTCGTCGCCGATCTCCCGGGCGATGAGACCGCCCAGGTTGCAGGCATGCTGACCCTGGACGCCTGCTACGCAGTCGGCCAGCAGGGCATCGGAGGTGGCGTAGGTGCCGCCACGAATGGGCTTTACAAGGCCGCCCCGGGCGCAGATGGCCGTGAGCTTCTTCATGTCAAAGTTGTTCTCGGCCAGGGCCTGCTCCACCAGCTCCTTGCGCCAGCTTTTCTGGTCGGGAATGGTGGCAAATTTTGCGATCTCCTCGGCGGGATGACGCAGGGTCTTGTCAAAGAGCAGGGTGTCATTTTCAAACACGCCGATCTTGGTAGAGGTGGAGCCGGGGTTGATAACAAGAATGTAATTAGACATAGTGATTTCCTCCTGAGGCTTCAAAATTATAAGATAAAACGCAGAACCGTTTCAATCATAATACTTATATTATACACCATGCTTTAGGCGGATGTAAATTGTTTTTTTGATGAAAAAGGTGCATTTCCGCCGCGATTTTCTGCCGAGTCAGGCATAAAGACCGTCCAGCCGGCCTATCAGCGCTGCCAGGGCATCCTCCCGGCAGTCCGGCAGCAGCTCTACCCCCGGAGCCCGGCGCACGGCCTCAATGGCATTGGCCGGGGCAAAGGCATGGCCGGCAAGCCGCAGCATGGACAGGTCATTGGCGTGGTCACCCACGCAGCAGACATCCTCCGGGCGGATGTGCAGCAGCTCCGCCAGTTTTTTGGCCATGCCACCCTTGGTGGCACCCTTGGCGGTGATTTCCAGAAAGAATTTCCCGGACCGAACGATCTCAAACTTCCCCGCCCAACTCCGGCTGCGCACAAATTGCTCCAGGGCGTCGCCCCGCTGGCCGGTCTCCTCAAACAGCACCTTGCTGATGGGCGGAGGGACCTCCCCGATGGAGCGCACCTCCACAGCCGAGGAGCCTGTCAGGCGCAGGTGATTGCGCGTCAGTTCGCTGGGATGCAGGGTGTGGATGGTGTTGCCGTCGTGATAGATCTCGCAGACCAGGCCGGGAAAGGCCTCCTCCACGGGGAGCAGCTTTTCCCTTATATCCTCCGGCAGGAACGCCGTTTCCAGGTACTCCTCCCGGGCAAAGTCATAAAGGGCGGCTCCATTGAAAAGGATGGTCGGCCCGTTCATGGGCAGTGTGGGGGCAATGGGGGCAAAGCTGGGCAGGGCCCGGCCTGTGGCCACGGAGAAGATGCCGCCCTCGGCCATGAAATAGTGGATGGCCTCCCGGTTTGCGCTGTTAAGCGGCGGCAATCTGCCGCCGCTTAACAGCGCGTCTTCGGTGTAGACCAGGGTGTTATCAAAATCACTGAGAAGCAGTACACCGTCAAACTTTCCCATGTGTCATGCCTCCGTCTTGCCGCTGCCGCCTGCGCCGCTGCGTCTGCTGTGGCGCCGCCCGCCCCGGTGGCGGCTCTTTTTGGCAGCCGCCGGATCCCCGGTGCCGGGCTGGGACTTGGGTTGCTGGACTTTCGGCGGCTGGGGCTTAGGCTGTTGGGCCACAGAGGCCGCACCGCCCTCCGGTTTTTTGCCGCCTCTGCGGCGGGGAGGCCGGGATTTTTCGATCCGGCTCTGTTTTTCTGCCTGCTCCGCCGGCTTCTTTTCGGCGCTGCGCTCCTCGTCGCCGCTGTGTCCGCGTCCACCTCTGCGCCGGCGATTGCGGGAGGCCCGTCCCTCCTCTTTTTCCCCATTAAGTGCGGCGCTCACCGCCTCTGGTGGGGTAAAGTGAAAGTCGGATACCACCGCAGGAAAGTCCTCCTGCTTTTCCTCTGCCACCAGGCGCGCGGGCCGCTCCTGGGGCACCTGGATACCGTCCCGGCTGCCCTTGCCGTTGCGCAGTACACACACCTCGCAATTGTGGTAGCAACGGGGGGCGTCGGGCTGGCTGTCCAGCCGAACGGTGACCTGCTCCTTCAGCAGATTCACTGCGCTGACGTTGCCGGGCCCGTCGGGCGTCTGCACGAAGGATTCATTCTTAGGCATCCGCCGCACGGCGTCCTCGTAGGCATCCTGCTCGTATTTCAGGCAGCACATGAGCCGCCCGCAGGTGCCGGAGATCTTTGCGGGGTTCAGGGACAGGTTTTGGGTTTTGGCCATTTTGATAGATACGGGGATAAAGTCGTCCATGAACTGATTGCAGCAGAAGGGTCTGCCGCAGATGCCCAGGCCACCCAGCATTTTCGCCTCGTCCCGCACACCGATCTGCCGCAGCTCAATGCGGGCGTGGAAGGCGGCAGCCAGATCCTTCACCAGCTCCCGGAAATCCACCCGACCATCGGCGGTAAAGAAAAACAGGATCTTGTTGCTGTCAAAGGAGCATTCCACCCGCACCAGCTTCATCTCCAGCCCGTGCTGGGCGATTTTCTTCTGGCAAACGGCGAAGGCATCCTTCTCCCTTTCCCGGGCCAGCTGCAGGCTGCGTCGGTCGTTTTCCGTGGCCAAGCGCAGCACCCGGCGCAGGGGCTCCACCACCTGGTGGTCCTCCACCGGGTGGTTGCCCTCCGTGCACGTCACATATTCTGTACCCTGGGCCGTTTCCACGATCACGTCCTGGCCTGCCTCAATGTGCAGTTGTCCGGGACTAAAGTAATAGATTTTGCATCCGCTGCGAAAGCGGACGCTGATGACTTCTGTCATAGGGTCTCCTCCCATTCCGCAGCGATGGCGCCCAAAACCTGGCCCACCGCCACATTCCATTCACATTCTTGGGCAAATCTGCCCAGCATTTCGCACAGCTCCATGAGCTGCTTTTCTCCCAATCGGCGGCTCAGGGGTCCGGCCGCCGCGGCATAGGGCTCCTCTGCCGGCACGCCATAGCGCAAGCGCAGGGCCTGCTGCGCGCCCGCGCGGGCCTGCAGCAGCACCTGCTGCAGAGCCTCCCGTGGGATTTTCCCGTTTTCAAGGCCTACCAGCGCGCGTATCATGTCCTGGCGCTCTCCTCCGGCCATAGCCTCCAGCAATGTCCGGGCCTGGGGCAGCAGCTGGATATTCTCCTCCCCCGTAGGGCGCACCGCGAGCTCCACGCACCGCGAGCACACCGTGGGCAGCAGCACCCCGGGATTTTCTGCGCAGAACAGGAATGCCGCATAGCCGGGCCCCTCCTCCACCAGCTTCAGCAGCACGTTCTGGTCCTGCACCGTCAGGCGGCGGCAATCCGGAAACAGAAACACCTTGCATGCGCCCTCATTGGGCTGGATGAACGCATCACTGCGCAGGGCTCGCAGAGCCTCTACAGACAGGTCCTTGCCGTCATCGTTTCCGGCGGTGATGACATCCGGATGGATGCCGCGCAGGACCTTGCTGCAGGCGGGGCAGCGCAGGCAGGGCCTGTCCTGCTGTGTACACTCAAGGGCCGCGGCGTAGAATCGCGCAGCCGCCGTCAGATCGCCGCTGCCGGAAAAGATCACGCTGTGGGGCAGCTTGCCGCTGCGGCCGGCCCGGCGGATGCTCCGCTCCAGGGTGGAATCCATCAGCGGCACCTCCTTGCTAAAAAACCAAATACATTAAATATTATAACACGAGCGCCGCACATTCTCAACATCCCCCGGCGCTTTTTTTGTAATATGCATCATTTCTCCGGGAAATCCCATCAGGAAATAGGTAAAAGGATAAAAAAATTAAAAAAACACCGGATTTGTGTTGCTTTTATTTTTTATTATGGTTATAATAAATTGTTACCAAATATAGAGGTATTTTGGAGGGTATTATGAGTAAAAAATTCTGCTATCTGTTCACAGAGGGCAACGCATCCATGCGTGAGCTGCTGGGCGGCAAGGGTGCCAACTTGGCTGAGATGACCAACATCGGTCTGCCTGTTCCCCAGGGCTTCACCATTACCACCGAGGCGTGCACTCAGTACTATGAGGATGGCCGCCAGATCAATGCCGAGATCATGGCTGAGATCATGGAGTACATCGAGAAAATGGAGCAGATCACCGGCAAGAAGTTCGGCGATCATGAGAATCCCCTGCTGGTCTCCGTTCGTTCCGGCGCCCGGGCCTCCATGCCCGGTATGATGGACACCATCCTGAATCTGGGCCTGAACGAGGACGTGGTGGATGTCATCGCCAAGAAGTCCAACAATCCCCGTTGGGCCTGGGATTGCTACCGCCGCTTCATCCAGATGTATTCCGATGTGGTCATGGAGGTGGGCAAGAAGTACTTTGAGCAGCTTATCGACGCCATGAAGACCAAGAAGGGCGTCACCCAGGACGTGGAGCTGGATGCTGCCGACCTGCAGGAGCTGGCCATGCAGTTCAAGGCCGAGTACAAGGCCAAGATCGGCGAGGATTTCCCCACCGATCCTAAGGAGCAGCTGGTGGGCGCCATCAAGGCTGTGTTCCGTTCCTGGGATAACCCCCGTGCCAACGTGTATCGCCGCGATAACGACATCCCCTATTCCTGGGGCACTGCCGTCAACGTTCAATCCATGGCCTTTGGCAATATGGGTGATGATTGCGGCACCGGTGTTGCCTTTACCCGTGACCCCGCCACCGGCGAGAAGAAGCTCATGGGCGAGTTCCTGACCAACG
>OOCZ01001590.1_pt1 | contig 13980 bp, 12 predicted proteins | sample 1671631 | NCBI WGS metagenome assembly OOCZ01 (sample SAMN06348176, study PRJEB24527) | human gut metagenome | reverse complement strand
TACACGCATTGCCTGATATACATAAGTACGTCCTGAAAGCGGGTCACGGATTGCACCGCCAAGGCAGGTAGCTGCACCACCGAATGGCTCGATCTCAGTAGGATGGTTATGTGTCTCATTCTTGAAACTGATCAGCCATTCTTCTTCCTTACCATCAATTTCTACTGGTACAACAATGCTGCAGGCGTTGATCTCATCGCTTTCTTCCATATTGTCAAGAATTCCATCTTTTTTAAGACGTTTCATCGCCATTAATGCCATATCCATTAAGCAGACATATTTGTCATCACGGTCTTTGTACATCTCTTCAAAGTCATCCATGTAAGAATAATATGCTTCTTCTAATGGTGCACGATAGAATCCATCCTGGAATCCAATGCTTGTAAGTTCTGTGGAGAATGTTGTATGACGACAGTGATCTGACCAATAAGTATCCAGTACACGGATCTCCGTCATGGAAGGATCTCTCTTCTCATCATCGTGGAAATAATTCTGAATATGTTTAAAATCTTTGAATGTCATGGCAAGTCCCAGAGATTCGTACAGCGCTTTCAGGCTGCTTTCGTCCATATCTCTGAAACCGTCAAAAATAGCAACATCAGCGGGATCATCATACACCGTGATCAGAGTATCCGGCTTCTCCATGCCGGTCTCTCTGGAATCTACAGGGTTGATACAGTAAGATTTGATCTTGGAAAATTCTTCGTCGGACACCTGTCCTTCGATCATATAAGTCACAGCGGTACGGATCACAGGTTCTTCGTCCTCTTTTAAGAACTTCACACACTGCACTGCGGAATCCGCTCTCTGATCGAACTGTCCGGGAAGGAACTCTACGGAAAATACTTTTGCATCCGCAGGAATCTCGATGGTCTCTTCATACAGATCATCTACGGGAGGCTCGGAAAATACAGTCTTGCAGGCTCTTGCAAACACCTCATCCGAAATATTCTCCACATCATAGCGGATAAACTCACGAACCTTTGCCACATCGATGCCCAGATATTTTTTCAGTTCATCATGCAGCTCTTTTGCCTTGACGGCATAAGGTTCCTTTTTCTCTACATAGATACGTCTTACGTTGCTCATGTCTCTCCTCCGAAATTTTATACTATGCGACACTATTCAGAACCCCATTCGCAAAACCACATCTTGCGATGCTTACTTTTTGCTCATGTGGTTATCTCACCATATAAATATCATCAGATGCCCTTACAATGCGAGCCTTTGACGTACATATGATTATATTTACATGGTTCTGAATAGTATCATACCATTATAGCTTTTTTCCCACAATAGCAGAAAACAACAAATTTAGACCGATTTTACCTGCCTTTTTGAGCGGTTCGTCATTCATGCAGTCTGTGGATCAGCCGGTAAGCGATGTCCTTCTCGCAGATCAGGGCCTCCGTGTGGGCGAAAAATACGATGCCGTCCGTGGGGGCCAGAATCTTCTCCCTCACCGTTCCATCGTAAGGGTCTATAATTTCTGCCATCTCATTTCCATAGCGCACATCGTCTCCCGCATGTACTTTTCCCCGGAAAATTCCCGCCCGGTTCGTATGTACATCGCTTAAGTCCTTTTCATATAATACATGACTGATATAGCCGGAATGGCTCTCGTACCGGATCAGTCCCATCCGCTTTAAGAATCGTAAGACCGCTGCCACAGCCTGCCTTGCGCTTGCCTCATCAATCTGGCTGTTCTGGTTCGTATAAACGGAAAAAGCTGCCGTCATCTCATCCTGCCAGTTATAATTCAGGGTCTTGGTATCAATGGGCACCGGTTTTCTCACCACCACATAGGGCAGTCCGAACAGATTTGCCAGAGAAGTATTCTGGTATCCCGTCTCCATCATACGCACATGCGGTACAAACTCTCCCGGCCGGTAGAAGGACGTAAACTGGATGCCGTATACGTAATCTTTGATCTCCGTAAGCAGTGCATTGGTCAGCCGGTCAGCCGGTTCCCCATAATCATTGCCCGGAAAACTCCGGTTAATGTCCGCTTCCTTAACGCCGAAAAAACGTCTGCTGATGTTCACGGAATAGGCATTATTGGTTGGGATCACCAGAATCTGTTTCCCGGCACTGATGCAGCCGTTATTCTCCAACTCCCGCAGTGTCTTCACCAGCTGGGAGCAGATATACATCTGCTGGATCTCATTACCTCTGGCTGCTCCCACGATGCATGCCGACTTTTCCCCCTTGCCGAACTGGAAGCCCTTTATATGCATATCTTCTCTGTAAGTCGAATGTATGGTATAAATATCTCTTTCAAACATAATTTTCTCACTCCGTCAGGATTCTCGCCAGCAGGTCTCCTTCATAGACCACCGGATATGCCCGCAGTGTAAACAGAAGTCCTCCCCGTTCGGTACGGATCTGCTGTTTTACCGTACCCTCGAACGGGTCTACTACTTCCCCGATCAGATCTCCCTTTTTCACATAATGGTTGTGCTCGATCAACGGCAGGAACACACCGTCCACCGCGCTGCGGATAAATTCCACTTCGCCGTCACTGGATACCGCAGGCTCCTGTACTACAGGTTCCGGTCCCTCCCAGATGTCCATTTCACTCATGATGTGAAAAATTCCGTCCACGATCTGGTTGCCGAAGGATCTGTGGATATCATGCCCCTGCCCCATTTACAGTACCAGTGTGGGAACGCCCAGCAGATTCAGGGAATGCGCCAGGGTGGACTCGTGCACCGTGGCAGTAGCATTCATCCAGATCATATCGGCGTTGGTCATTTTCGCATAGGGAAGCAGGGCCTCGGCGAAATCCTCGCTGAGTCGTACCTGTGGGATCTCACGCACGAAAATATCACTGGCATGCAGATCCATGCAGATATCCGATCCAATAATGGAATCCACCACTGCTGCAGTGATCCGCTCCATCATATCCCCCGAAGCATCTCCCGGGAACATGCGGTTCATGTCCATCTCCAGTCTCGGCACCGTGCGGCTCGCCATATCGATCCCTAACGGATTCAATGCCGGATAGATGTCCACGATCCCCTTCAGATATTCCGGATGCTCCTTTACTCTTCTCGCCGTCTCATAACAGATATACTGCCCTTCCAGTTCATCTCCGTGGATACCGGAGACCAGGCTGATCCGGCGGCACTGTTTCGTCTCCTGCTCCGGACAGATCCGGTTCCTGCGGATTGCCAGATGCCCTCCTGCCGGAAGTTCCATACTGATGATCGATTCTATCATAACTTACCTCTCTGCTTACCTTCCTTTACAGCGAAAATGCTCCAGGAAATCTTCCCTGAAGCATCATCAAACGTTGTCTGCTTATTCTTCCACGCCTAATCCACGCAACAGATACAGGATCTCTCGATCCACTGCCTCTGCTGTCACACCGATGGTCTGCGCCGAGATCTTCAGTCCTTCCAGGACAAACATGATATTTCTCGCGGTTCCTTCACAGTCCTCACACAAAAATTCACCGTTGTCCACTCCGGCTTCGATCAATTTCTCTATGATCTTCACTGCGGAATCAAACTGCTTCTTCAGAATGTTATCCCGCTTGGGCAGATCGTTTTCAAAATAAAATTCATAGGTTGCCTGTGTCAGCGTATTTTTTTTGCGGAGAAGCTCCTTTTTCTGCTCCTTTAAAAACAGAAGCAGGATATCCGCTGCGGTAGCATCCTCCGTAATACTGTCGGAAAATACGTCATCCGCCTCCTCACTCTCCATGCGCAGCACTTCCATGAAGATCTGACTGGTATTCTCAAAATATAAATAGAGTCCGCCACGGCTGATGTCGCAGGCCTCTACAATATCCTTCATCGTTACTTTTTTGAAGCCCTTCTCCACAAATACTTCTCTGGCTTTCTCTACGATATATCGCTTTTTCTGTACTGATTTTTCTCCCATGGATCTATCCTGCCTTTCGGCACTCTAAGCCTTCCGTTCGCCGGTGTCTTATCCCAGAATTCAATGATCTCCTGCATCTGTTTCAGTACCAGATAAAAGATCTGCTCCGATACCGCCTCGCTCCACAGATTTCCCTTTGTTCTGCCGCCTAAGACATATTTTGACAGGATTCCTCTGAGGATATCCCATTCCTTCCATCCTGCTTTCTGAATAATATCCCGCTCCTCCTGATGAGTGCGGATCCGGTGTCTTGTGTATACATAGGCATAGTTGCGATCCATCAGGGGACTTTTCGTCGCTTCCCTGACGAAATTCAGGAGAGTCCCGTCATATACCGGAAAAGACACGGAATTCACTCCGATATCCTGTCCGCTGTAGATAGAGCTGGCTCTCTTGCCGGCGCTCTGCTCCAGCCAGGGCAGGTAGGGAAGTAACGGCCTCACTGCCTGCTTATATGATTCCAGCAACTGCTCTCTGTATTCACTGCTCTGTTCCATAACCCCAATATACCTTTCCATGTACCGTTTTCTACCGAAAACATCGCTTTTTTCGTCTGTCAATGTAAAAGTGACACATATGTAGTTTTATTTTATCACATTTCTATCAAAAGTACAGTAGAAAATTGTTGGTATTATGGTGTATAATGTGTATTAAATATTTGTATGATAAGACGAGGTATTGGAATGGCTGGAATCGTATTGGAGAAGGGGAAAACTATATATAGCTATGGGCAGCCCATGACTGCATTGCATCTGATTACCAACGGTAAAGTAGATGTATCATATCCCGGCGGCTCTTATACTCTGGGAAAGGGAGACGTGATCAGTATCTGTGAGATCTGCTCCGAAATCCATCTGCTGGGCTATACCACGTTGGAGGATACAACGATCCTGACGTATCCCCTGACCAGTCTGGATTCCCTGAATGATATTCTACAGAAGCACCCGGACGTAGCACGTCTGTTCTGTCTGTCCTGTTTCCGTCAGATCAATATTCTGCTGAACCGCAGTTCCATTTCGGAATTGAACTGCAGTGAGCTGTATCGTACTCTGACAGATGATATTGCCACCTACAATACACTGTGTAGCCGTTACCGTCTGCAGGCGAGATCCCTGGAACATTTCGATGAGCTGAATGCTTTTCTTGGGGATGATTCACCGGACATCTGGCTGAACGGCTATTACATGGGCTTAAGCAGGATCCTGGCTTCGGACAATTACCGGATCCTGGTACAGGAGTCGGATCTGTCCCTTGGTATGCTGCGTAAGGGAAGTCTGGACTTCCGCCGTACTTACCAGAGCCTGGAGGAACAGTTCCACTATCTGCAGCAGGTCGGTTCCTTCTATTTCCGGGAATCCGGCAACGATCTTTTTGATTTTTATACTTCTTTGTTCTATAAACTGGGACAGGATAATGAAGACAGCAAGGCGGTCTACGACCGCATTCATCGTATGCTTTCTAAGGCCGGCGATCTGTCCTTCATCGATCAGGAACTGTTTGCCTCCAGATCCCAGACCTTCCAGAGCAGCCTGAATCTCATGGAATCCAAGGATTCCGCTGAGGCAGGTTCTTCCGGAGATTCCGAGATCCTTGGCAAGCTTGCCGGATCGCTGAACACTATTCTGGATTACGCCGGTTCGGATCTGGATACCGTGACCAGCTTCCGTCAGCATGTCCACGCTTACAAGCTGCTGTCCGACCGGGCTTCCCAGGATCAGGATGTCGCTCTTTTACGCAGACAGCTGACCGAAGAATTTTATCTGCTCTACTCCCTCCTGTTCACCCAGACGCTGGAACAGCCGAACATTCCCATGCCGGTCAAAATGTTTCTGTATTTCGGTTATGTGGATGAGGAGCTGGCCGGTCTGAAAAATGCAGTCACCCTGTACCGCATGGCAGAAGCCATGTCGGATCACAGCGATATCGGTGTCTATACCTTTTATGACTGGCTGATGGCCATCTTCCGCGGGAAGAAATCTCCCAGCCGGAACGAATTTGACCAGGATTATTCCGATTATATTCACAAACAAAAGGTCGGTGGCAATATTACGGATGCAGAGCTCAAGGCATTGGAGAACAATCCCATGGCCAAGGTCAATTACGAGCTCCGGAATATGTTCCCTCAGGTCAACAAGATCACCTTCGGACGGATCACTACTTTCTGTCCGCTGTTCTGCGCAGATGATGTGCTGAAGGATCTGGAAAGCTCCTATGTCACCGTTTCCCGTGTCTCCCAGATTCTCGAGGAGATCCGCCGGGTAGATTACACGGCATTCTATAGAGAAAGTCTGGATATGGAGCACATAGATGTCATGGGTAAGGAGACAATTCATCTGGAATATCTGCCGGACATCATCCTGATGCCCAACGTCGGTATCCGCGGTGTCATGTTGCAGGAAATTGAGGGCAAGCGCCGTAACAGCCCCGGTCGTATGGTCTTCTCCATTTTCCATCTGGAGGATCTGAAGACGACCTTCACCCACCTGACCGGTGAATTCCGTTGGGAGCTGTGCAAGAGAGTCCAGGGTAACCGCTGGAACGATGTCTCCATCAGTTCCCTGACCAGTGAATATTTCGATTATATCCAGTTCTACCGCAAGAACCATGATCTGAGTACAGAGGCCAAGGAAAAGGTAAAATCCAGCCTGCAGCGTGCCAAGAACAGTTTCAAGGAAATGTTCGTAAGGGATTATATGATCTGGGTGCTCTTCGAAGGTGCCGGATCCCCGAGACTGAACAAAGTAGCCCGTCAGATCATGTTCACCTACTGCCCGTTCCCGGAGGATATTTGCAATACGCTGGCTCAGAACCCGTTGTATGCCGATCTTCTGGATCGCCGTAAGATCAAGATAGCCCAAGGCTTACATCATCTGGATGTTCTGACCCGAAAGCTGCAAAACGGTAATATTCCGGTTCCCGAGACCGTGGCACAGGAACGCTATTATTTAAGTGGCAGCAAAAAAGCATAGCACATACATATAGCAAAAAGATTCACTCTCCACCCGGGGAATGAATCTTTTTGTTATGTTGTCTTATTTGCTTTCAGATACCTTATGCGTTTGCCAGCTGTATACCAAGTTCTCTGCACTCTGACAGGCCATCCTCGTCCGGTGTCTCATGGCAGATCAGGCCCTCACCGTTCAACACAGTAGCTCCTGCTGCTTCCATACGGGTGGTCCAGTCTCTCATCCACTCACCGTCTCCCCAGCCATAGGAGCCGAACAGTGCGATCTTTTTGCCGGAAGCAAAGCCTTCCACATCACATACAAAAGGCTCCATCTCGGATTCCTCCAGGACTTCCGCTCCCATTGCGGGACAGCCCAGTGCAAACTTGGGAGCAGCCTTTAGTTCGTCAAGGTTGGCGCCGGTCACAAATACTACCTCCGCTTCCTTCCCGGCTTCCCGGATACCCTCTCCGATGGCCTCTGCCATAGCCTGGGTGTTACCACCCTGTGTCCAGAATACTACATAAATCTTATCCATTTATTTTTCCTTCCCTTCCGCACCTTTCCGTGCCTGTTTCTATGCTGCGGTACATCCGCAGATATCTATGATTTCCGTCATCTTTAATCCATAATGCAACAGCTGGATCAAATTTTCCCTGGCATATTCATATTTTTCAAAAAGTCTCTGTTTTCCTTCTTTATCCGCATATACTTTCCAATAACCGGTGCAGAGGCTGTTCTTCCCCTGATGTCTGATAAATCCTTCCACATCCTCCGGGGGATATCCTAACAGCAATCCCAGTTCGTGGGGGAACGGCTTCCCTCTTTCTGCATAGGTTTCATAACGATCGCAAAATACCGGCAAAATATCCTCCAGTCGATCGGATTCGTACCCTGCCTCCCGCAGCAGTTTCTGTACCTGCGGCATTTTCAGATACTTTTCCAGCCGGTCTTCCCGATACAACAGTATTACCATTTTCTCCTCTGTCTCCAACAAGGGATACAGGGAAAGCACACTGCTTTCAACGATCCTTCCCACCTGTGTAAAGCCTTCCGGGGAAATCGTCAGCAGATTGGAAATCTTAAGTCCCGTGATCAACGGTGCACACTGCAAAGCCAACTGTAGTTCCACATCGTCTGCTTCCATTTCACACAGGATCTCCCACGTTTCCTGACTCAATCAGCGCTTCACCTCCTGCCATCCAAAAGTCATTGAGTTAGTCGTAGCTAACCTATATAAATAATATAGAAAAAAGCAGTTCCCGTCAAGGGAACTGCCTGATAGAAATTCTCAACATATAAACTTTCAAAATAGCTTTGGAGATTTCCATTCTCAGATCTTTCTGCGGTCCAGCCCTGTACTGCGATAGTATTCTGCCTTGTCCTGATACATCCGTCTCTCGGACTCCGTCAGTAGATGATCCTTTCCCACGGCTTCCAGAGTGTTCACCGCTGCTCCTACTGCCATGGAGACATCATGAGCTGCCAGCTCTGTTTTTAATTCCTCCACCTTTTGATAGAATTCCTTTTCAGAAATTCCGGTGCACAGGACCACCAGTTCATCTCCGCCGATACGGAACATTCCATTTCCTTCAAATACACGTTTCAGGCAGTCACAGCACCTGCGGATCAGGCGGTCTCCGGCGGAATGTCCTTCACTGTCATTGATCCGTTTTAATCCTGTAATATCACAGTATACCACGCCGATGGGCTCGGTATGGTCCACCTGCTCAATGTACCTCTCCATAGCATAACGGTTCCCCAATGTCGTCAGCGGATCCGAATAGCTCATCACTTCCAGCTCCCGTACCAGATTTCTCTGCTTCAGGGACGATACGATAAAGTGTCCCATGATCTGCAGCATCTCCGACACAAATTCAAAATATCTGGTCGAAGGATTGTCTACTCCGTAGAAGCCGATTACTTTCCCATCATCATAAAGCGGAACCACCACCAGGGAATGAATATTCTGTCTTACCAGAACTTCATACATCTTCGGATCCACATCTTTCATTTCTTCCAGATTCTCTGTGACAATACTCTGATTCTCATCAAACTTCCGATACCATTCCGCACAGATCTCCGGCGGTAGATCCTGAAGGGTATCCTTTTCCGGTGCGACTCCCTTGGCTACCCATTCGTATGTATTGTGGTCATGATCGTGGTCATCCTTTTCAAAAATATAGGCCCGTCCCGCTTCCAGATTCTTTCCGACAAATTCCAGCAGCACCTGCAGTGTCTGATCCATGCTCTCCTGCCGCTGTGCCACACGGATGGCTTCATTCAACGCAGCCTCCATATTACGGTAATCTTCGGATTTGTGCCCTCTCTCATTCAGATTGCCGCAATCTATGGCGATTTCCATACGGTATTTTCTCCCGTCTTCTTCTACCAGTGTGTCCTTGATATGAAGTTCTCTTCGCAGCAGCGGATTGTAATATTCCCATTCCTTAAAAAAAACCGGCTTTAACTGTTCATTATTACACATTCCACAGGGCAGAGAATTTCCCTGCAATATCTCATAACACTTTAACCCGATGATCTCTTCAAGACTTTGAAATCCATAGCTCTTCAGAGTCTTCTTGTTCATATATATCAATTCATGAGTCTCTGCATCTGCCACATATACATATTCACCCAGATTCTCGAAAAATTCCCATATTTTACTCATACACCAACCTGTTTCCGTATTCTTCCCCTCATTATAACTAATCAGTATACACTTGCAAACGCTTTACGGCAAGCCTGTTCTCTCAAAAATGTCTGTAATAATCTCACATCATCCGTGATCACACCGTCCGCCCCACAGTTTACGATCCAAAGCATGGCACCGGAAGTATTGGCTGTCCACCCGTATACCGACTTTCCGCAGTAATGAATGGCATCTACCATATCCACCGTAAGATTTCTCCCCTCGATGCTATAGCTGTCGGCATAGTCCAGCTCATAATCCTCTTCTTCCAGATCATGGGCAATAAAAACTGTTGAAATCCCCGGTTCCAGCTCCTTCATTTTCTGCAGGATTCCCTTGTTCATGGAGCCTATAATACACTCATCCACCATATCATAGTCCTGCAGCAGAGTCAGCACGCTTTCCTCCAGTGCATCCTCCTGTCCGGTATATTTCAGTTCGATCATCAGAGTGATCCTGCCTCTGGCACAGGCAAGCATTTCTTCCAGTGTCGGGATCTGTTCTCCCCGGTATGCTGCTGAAAAACCGCTGCCCACTTCCAGGGTTTTGAGAGCATCTGCCTCCACATCCCATACGCAGATATCCTCTCCTGTGGTCCGTTTAAAATTACTGTCATGCATAACGATCAGGGTTCCGTCCGACAACTGCTGCACATCAATCTCTGCAATAGGCACTCCATCCCGGATGGCCTGTTCCAGGGCCGCCACCGTGTTCTCCGGAGCTACTTTTGCCCCCGCCCGATGCGCTACCACGATCACAGGAGCGTCTTTACCTGCGGCCTGTACCTGCGGCAATACACCATATGTCAGAAAATAGAGGCAGAGAAGCATAACAATCGCTGTTTTTCTGATAATTTTCATCACATTGCCCTCCCATGAAAGTTATTTGTCAATTTTATTGTAACTATTGACTATAAACTCCATACAAGGAAAATGTTAACTTTTTGTAAATATTCAGAGCCACGTAAATATAACCGGAGGAACGTCGAATGCTTGCATTCGTAAGATCCTCTGGCTATATTTATGTGGCGAAGTAACCACATGAGCAAAAGGAAAGCATCGGAGATGCGATTTTGCGAATGGGGTTCTGAATATTACGACTATCCAGAGCCATGTAGCTTCAGGCAGGGTATTCGGCAGATGCTTGCATACGCAAGAATATCTGCCTGAAGTTATAGGGCGAATTATCGTTCTGAATCGTCGGTAAACCCGGATAAGCGTACTCACTTCCGTAACATCACTACCAGCTCATGAGCCAGCAGTGGAAATGCTGCCAATACATTCAATAGCAGCCATTCCTGTCCGGACAGATGGGAGGTTCCGAACGCTCCGATGAGAAACGGTACTTCCGTTACCGCAAACTGCAGCGCAAATCCAATAACACAGGCCAACACCATCAGCGGATTATCCCAGGGTCTCATGGCAAATACGGACTTCTGCATATCCCGCATTCCTACTGCATGATACAGCTGGCACATTCCCAGTACTGTAAAAGCATAGGTCTGGGATCGGGCAAGTATTTTTTCCCGGGACAGTAATTCACGAAGTCCCTCCACCCAGTCAGACAGATTCCAGGACAGTTCTCCCCTGCCTGCCATGATCCCACAGGGCAATACCAGAAATGCCGCCAGACCGATACCGGTGATCAGCGCTCCATAGAGTAAGGTACAGGCCATTCCGCCCCGGGCGAACAGACTCTCCGCTGCTTTTCTTGGAGGACAGCGCATCAGGCTTTTTCCGTCATTTTTATCCACTCCCAGTGCCAACGCCGGAAGGGAATCCGTGATCAGATTGATCCACAGTATATGACTGGATTTCAGAGGGGAAGCCAGCCCCAGAGCCACTGCTACGAACATGGTCATCAGTTCCCCGAGATTGGAGGACAGTAAAAATATCACCGACTTGCGGATGTTTTCATAGACGCCTCTGCCTTCCTCGATTGCCTTTTCAATCGTTGCAAAATTATCATCCGTCAATATCATGTCCGCCGCCTGTTTAGCCACATCCACGCCGGTTCCCATGGCTACACCGATATCTGCTGCTTTCAGAGAAGGAGCATCGTTCACACCATCCCCTGTCATGGCCACAATCTCCCCATTCTGCTGCAGCCCCTTCACGATCCGTACCTTCTGGGCCGGAGTCACTCTGGCATAAACCCTGATATTCCTGATCCTCCCAGCAAAAGAAGCATCATCCAGATGATTCAGTTCTTCCCCTGTAATACACTGACTGCGATGCCCTGCAATCCCCAGCTGTCTGGCAATGGCATAGGCGGTATCCACATGATCCCCGGTGATCATTACTGTAGATACACCTGCACGGCGGAAAATCTCCACCGCTTCCTCCGCCTCCGGTCTGGCAGGATCACGCATCCCCACGATTCCCAGGAATGTCATACCTTCTTCCCCACACCCGGGAGTGTTTCCGCTCTGTGCTGCCGCCAGTGTCCGAAGCGCCAGGGAATTCATGAGTTCTACAACCTCACTGATCCTTTTTCTCTGTCCGGCTGTCATTGGCACACTTCTTCCGTCCTGTAAAATATGGGTGCAGTGCTGTACGATCACATCCGGTGCCCCCTTCGTATAGGCAATGCTTCCCTTATGCCCTCCGTTTTTCGGGATTCTGTGATAGGTCGTCATCATCTTCCGGTCCGAATCGAAAGGCTTTTCATCATAGCGGGGGTACTGCTTCTCCAGACGTTCTCTATGCATCCCCATCTTCTCTCCGAAGTCTAAGAGCGCCAGTTCCGTTGGATCTCCGATCCGTTGCTCTCCCTGCAGGGAAGCATCGTTGCACAACAGTATTCCCCGGAGCATCTCCTGTACGCATCGGGATTCTCCCCTGCCATTGCTGCCGGCAGCATCCTCCAGCACATCATACCACCAGCATTTTTCCACCGTGAGCCGGTTCTGGGTCAGTGTGCCGGTCTTATCCGAGCAGACCACGCTGACCGCTCCCAGAGTCTCAACGGAAGGCAGTCTGCGGATGATCGTATGTACTTTGACCATTCTGGTCACTGACAATGCCAGACAGATCGTCACCACTGCCGGCAGACCTTCCGGCACCGCAGCCACCGCCAGGGAAATCGCCACCAGCAGCATTTCCGGAATATTTCTGTGTTGAAATACCGCCAGCAGAAACAATGCCGCACATACTCCCAGCGATAAAATACTCAGAAGCTTTCCCATATCCCCCAGACGTTTCTGTAACGGTGTCATTTCCTCTTCCGCATCTGTGATCATGGAGGCGATCCTGCCGATCTCCGTGGCCATGCCCGTAGCTGTCACGATTCCTTCTCCGTGGCCATGGGTCACCACAGTAGACATATATACCATATTGACCCGTTCAGCCAATGGAATCACGTGTCTGCAGTCTGCCAGAAACAGCGCATCTTTTTCCACAGGTACCGATTCTCCGGTCAGGGCAGATTCCTCTACCTGCAGATTGGAGCTTCTGGTCAGCCGTATATCCGCAGGTACCTGTGCCCCTGCCTCCAGGTCTACCAGATCGCCCGTCACCAGTTCCGCCGCCGGAATCTCCTGACGGATACCTTCCCTGATCACAATGGTCTGTGGACTAGTCAGCTTTTTCAACGCTTCCAGTGCCTTTCGGGCTTTTCCCTCCTGCAGCATGCCCACCAGGGCATTGACCACTACCACAGTGCCGATGATCACGGCATCACTGAGCTCCCCCAGAAAGACGGATACCACAGCTGCGATCAATAATATGTAGATCAGCGGGTCCTTTAACTGCTCCAGAAAAAGCTGTATTTTCGTCTTTTTTCTGGCAGCTTTCATTTCATTTCTGCCATTTTGCTGTAAACGACGAAAGGCCTCACCATCGGTAAGGCCCTTCACTGCGTCACTTTTCAGTTCATTTACGGTTTCCTGTATATTCTGTTTTTCGAACACGGCTGCCTCCAATGCTTGTTTCTATTAAGCATTGTATGTCATATCTTCAGAATTCATTACACCGAATCATCGTACATTTTGATCTCTTAACTGGAATGCTGCGGTCAGCTCGTTCATGTTGGTGGCCTGCGCAGACAATTCCTCACTGGTGGCAGAAGTTTCTTCTGCGGTCGCAGAGTTGTTCTGCACCACTGTGGATATCTGTTCAATGCCCTGTTCGATCTGCATCATGGCATCTGCCTGTGCCTTGGATTCTTCCATGGCTTTCTTGGACTCGTTGGCCAGATCCTCAATGCCTTCCACGACCTTCTGCAATGCTTCGGCTGTCTTGTCCGTGATCTGGTTGCCATGCTCAATCTCCTGCAGGGAAGTCTCAATCAATTCTCTGGTATGTACCGCAGACTGTGCACTGTCATCTGCCAGCTTACGGATCTGATCCGCAACCACTGCAAAGCCTCTTCCGGCCTCTCCTGCTCTGGCTGCCTCAATGGCTGCATTCAGGGACAACAGGTTCGTCTGGGATGCGATATCCTCGATCTCACCGA
>OOCZ01001586.1_pt1 | contig 14047 bp, 8 predicted proteins | sample 1671631 | NCBI WGS metagenome assembly OOCZ01 (sample SAMN06348176, study PRJEB24527) | human gut metagenome | reverse complement strand
CACGGCGATGACGATGCCGCCCTTGGCGGTGCCGTCCAGCTTGGTCAGGGCAATGGCCGTGACCCCCGCGATTTCCTTGAACTGTTTTGCCTGAATCAGGCCGTTCTGGCCGGTGGTGCCGTCCAGAACCAGCAGAACCTCCTTGGCGGCGTCGGGCAGCTCCCGCGCCACAATGCGGCTGATCTTGTTCAGCTCGTTCATCAGGTTCGTCTTGTTGTGCAGCCGTCCGGCGGTGTCGCAAATCAGAACATCACAATTTCTTGCCTTTGCTGCTTCGATGGCATCATAGACAACTGCTGCCGGGTCAGAACCCTCTGCATGTTTCACCAGTTCAACGCCTGCCCGGTCTGTCCAAACTTCCAGCTGGTCGATGGCAGCAGCCCGGAAGGTATCGGCTGCAGCAACGATGACTTTCTTGCCGTCCTCTTTCAGCTGATGGCACAGCTTGCCGATGGTGGTTGTTTTCCCAGCACCATTGACACCGATGACCATAATCACAGACGGCTTGGTCTGTAACTGTAAGGTCTGGTCTTCGCCCAGCATCTCGCCGATGATTTCCTGAATCAGTCCCATAATTTGTTTCGGGTCGGTGATGCCACGTTCTTTCACTCGCTTGCGGAGCTGGTCACAGATTTCAATCGAGGTTTCTGCCCCCATATCGCCCATAATCATGGTTTCTTCCAGCTGGTCGAATAAGTCTTCATCAATCTTGGTAAAGGCATTCAAAACCAACTGCATTTTTGCAATGACAGAATCCTTGGTTTTCCGCAGACCATCCCGAATCTTTTCAAAGAATCCCTTTTTCTTCTTCTTTTCTGGTTCTTGGGGTTCTTCCGGTTCGGATGCTTCTGCTTCTGTTTCGTCGAGTTCTTCCGATTCAGATTCTTCTGTTTCCGGCTCTGCGACTTCTTCCGGCTCAGTTTCTACCGTTTCCGGTTCTGCAACTGTTTCCGGCTCGGTTTCCACGGTTTCCGGTTCTGCAACTGTTTCCAGCTCAGCTTCTACCGTTTCCGGTTCTGCAACTGCTTCCGATTCGGTTTCTACGGTTTCCGGTTCTGCAATTTCTTCCGGTTCGGTTTCCACGGTTTCCGGCTCTGCAACTTCTTCCAGTTCAGATTCTACGGTTTCCGGCTCTGCAACTGCTTCCGGCTCAGGTTCTACGGTTTCCGGTTCTGCAACTGCTTCCGGCTCAACTTTTACCGTTTCCGGTTCGGCTTCTTCTGCTTCTGACTCAGCTTCTTCCGGCTGAAATGTTACAGCAATCGGTTCTTCATCGTCTTCGTCTTCCTCGTCCTCCGCATCCGCTTCGGAATCTTCCTCTTCTGTCAGCAACTCGTCCTGTGCTGCCTTTGCAGCAAGAGCTGCTGCTTCCGCCTGGTCGGCTGCAATTTCTGCTTCTGCTTCTTCTCGCCACTGTTCTGTTTCTGCCTGACGGGCTGCCTCCCGCTCTGCCAGCATCTGGGCTGCAACGTCATCGGTATCTGTTTCCGGTTCTGGTTCCACAATCTGTTCTTCTCGTTCCGGCTCGTCTGCCTGTTTCCGCTTCATCCAGCCGAACAGACCGCCTTTCTTTTCTTTCTCTTTTTCTTTGTCCTTCTTTCTTCCAAAAAAGCCCATGTTCAACACCCTTTCTTCTGGTTTTTATGCTTCCGCTTCTTGTACCTGTTCCATATGCAGCAAACGAGAAATGCCGTCTTCCTGCATGGTCACACCATATAGAGCATCTGCCGCTTCCATTGCCATCCGCCGATGGGTAATCAAAATAAACTGCGTCGTATCCCGAAACCGCTGCAAATACTGCACATACCGCCGTACATTGCCCTCGTCCAGTGCTGCATCAATTTCATCCATAATACAGAACGGCGTTGGACGCTGCCGCAAAATCGCAAAATAAATCGCAATGGCAACGAACGACTGTTCCCCACCGGAAAGGGCAATCAGATTTTTAATCACTTTTCCGGGCGGTGCAACCTGAATTTCAATGCCAGAATGCAATACATCGTCTGGGTCAGACAAGGACAGCGATGCTTCGCCACCGTCAAATAGTTCTCGGAAAATCTCCTGAAATGCCTGATTGATACCGGCAAACCGTTCTGTAAAGATTCGCTGCATTTCTGCGGTCAACTGTACAATCAGCGTTTCCAGTTCTTGTTTTGCCTGTGTGGCATCCTGTAACTGTGCGGATAAAAATTCCCACTGCTTGGAAACTTCCTGATACTCTTCAATCGCAGACACATTGACATGCCCCAATGTCCGAATCTGTCGGCGGAGCGTTTCCAGCTGCTGCTTGGCAAGCAATTCATTGGAAATCGGCTCTGCCAGCTCATTGGCTTCCGATAACGTCACATCATATTGTTCTCGCATCTGCTGCACAATCCGGTCACGCTGCTGTTCCAGTGTATGTTGTTTTGTTTCCAGCTGGGCAACTTCTGCCGCTGCCCGTTCCCGTGCAGCACTCAATTCCCGAATGCCCTCTTGCTGCTGACGAATCCGCTGTTCCTGTTCTGCGTGAATCCGTTGCAGCTGTTCAATGGTCTTGCGGTGTTGGGTCATCTGTTCCCGACAGGTCGTCAGCTTGGTTTGCAGTTCCTGTTCCTGCTGCTGCAATTGAACCGCCTGTTCTTGGCAAGCCGCTTCTGCTTCTGTCAGCTGCTGTTTCTGCTGTCTGCATTGCTGCAACCGCTCCTGTTGTTCTGCAATCTGCTGCTGTTGACTCAAATATGCCTGCTCTAGCTTTGCCGCTGCAATCTGACGGGTGGTCAGCTGTTCCCGAACAGCTGCTTGTTCCGCAGACAAGGTTTCCTGCTGCTGTTTGGCTTCCTGCTGTTGAGCTTGTAGAGCAGTCAAATCTGCCTGCACCCGCTCCCATTCTGCCTTTGCGGTTGCGTGCTGCTGTTGTAACGCTGCCACTTGTTCTGACAGCTGCTTTCGTTGCTGCTGCCGTTCTGAAAGCTGTTGTTGCAGCTGCTGGAACTGCTTCTTTGCAGTTTCCGCACGGGCAGCCGCCAATAATTGTTCTGCATGCTCGTGGTGCAACTGATTTTGCAATGTTTGCACCTGTTCCAGCTGCTTTTGTACGGCAACTTTCTGCTGGCGGAATTGTTCCGCATCTGCCTGCACCTGTTCCTGTAACTGCTGAATGGTCTGCTGTAAGGCAAGCTGTTCATTCTTTCGGGTCAAGATTCCGCCTTTTTTCTGGGAAGAACCACCTGTGAACGAACCGCCGGCGTTAATCACCTGTCCATCTAACGTGACAATGCGGAAACGGTAACCATACCGCTGTGCCAGTCGGGTGGCATCGTCCAGATTTTCTGCAATTACAATCCGTCCCAGCAAAGAGAACACAATATTCTGAAACTTTGCATCATACTGCACCAAATCGCACGCCAAACCGATGACTGCTGTTTCCTGCAAGACTGCGGATTCTTTCAATGTTTGCCCTTTAATAGCAGTCAAGGGCAGGAAGGTTGCCCGTCCGGCTCGTTTTGTTTTCAGGTAGCGAATCCAATCCTTGGCTGCGGTTTCATCTGCAACAATAATATTTTGCATCGCTCCGCCTAAAGCTGTTTCAATTGCCAGACTATACCGAGATTCTGTCGTCAACAGTTGCGAAACCGTTCCATATACACCATGTGGCTTGCCGTGCTCTGCCTGCAAAACTGCCTTGACACTGCCAGCATAGCCTTCCATATTGTGTTCCATCTCCTGCAACAACTGCAACCGCTGCTGAGCAGTCTGCAACTGCATCTGCCGCTGGGCATTCTGTACTTGCTGCTGTTCCAGATGGGCTGCAAGGGTTTTGTGTTGCTGCTGTGCCGCCTCTAACGCCACACGCACCGCTGTTTCCGCCTCGACTGCTGCCGAAACAGCGTCTATCGTCTGCTGTTCCGTTTCGGCGGCTGCCTGCAATTGCTGCTGCAAAGCGGCTGCCTGTGCAGTCTGCGAAACCGTCTGTGCCTGCATCGTTTCGATTTGTGCGGCAAGGGATTCTGCCCTTGCAAAGGAATGGTTCTGATTGCCATAGCTGGTACGCAGCTTGGTTTCTGCTTCTTTCACGACTGCGGCTGCAGCTGCCAGCTGCTTGGCAAGTTCTTTCTGGAACTGCTCCTGTTCCTGACAGGCTTTGACGGCGGTGGCTTTTTGCTCCTGTAAGGTCTGTATGGCTGCCTGCTGCGTTTGCAGCTGTTCTGTAGCAGTTTGTTCCGCTGCAGCAGCATCTTTTTGCTGCTGTGCAACCTGTATCAGCCGCTGTTCGTTGTGCTGCTGTTCATTCGCACAGACCGCAAGGTCTGCTTGTGTCTGAGCAGCGGTTTCTTCTGCCTGCTGTACCGATTCCCGTAGATTCTGAATCCGAACCGTTGTCTGCTGCATTTCCCGATACTGTTCTTGCAGCAACGCATCCGCCTGCTTCAAATCCAATGCAGCATTCTGTTCATTCCCTCGTGCCTGTAAGAGCGTATCTCGCAGGGCAGCTTTTTCTTGATCTAAACCAGTCAGCTGCTGCATCCAGAGAGAAAGTTCTAATTTTTTCTGCTGTTCTGACAGTTTCAAAAACTGCTTGGCAACTTCTGTCTGCTGGCGAAGCGGTTCGACTCTGCCCTCTAAAGTCGCTGCAATATCCTGCAACCGCACTAAATTTTCCTGTGCAGCCTGTAAATTTCGCTCGGCTTCTTCCCGTTTATAGCGAAACTTAGAAACACCCGTTGCCTCTTCAAACAACTCTCGGCGGTCGGTGCTGCGTGCACTGACAATTTCCGCAATGCGTCCCTGTCCGATAATCGCATAGCCATCTCGCCCCATGCCAGTATCCATCAGTAGTTCCTGCACGTCTTTCAGCCGAACGGCTTTCCCGTTAATCTGATAGACACTTTCTCCGCTGCGGTAAAGCTTTCGGGTAATGGCAATCGTTTCCCCGTAGGATTCCCCAAACAGACCGGTTTGGTTATCCAGCTGAATGGTAACGGCAGCAAATCCAGACGGTTTCCGGCGTTTTGTTCCGGAGAAAATAACATCTTCCATGCGATTTCCACGCAGCAGCTTCGTGGACTGTTCCCCCAATACCCAGCGAATCGCATCGCCGATATTGCTTTTTCCGCTGCCGTTTGGCCCAACCACGGCGGTCAAGCCCTGTTCAAATTCCAGTTTCACCCGGTCAGGAAAGGACTTAAATCCTTGCAGTTCCAGCGATTTGAAAAACATCGTATCCGTCCTTTCCGATTTGCAGCATTCCTGCCGGAATGGCTGCTGTTTCTATGATTCGCAACGAAATCCCAGCTTCCCGACAAGCTGTCCGATTGCAGGCATGATGTCCGGCAACCCGACTGCTCCATCCGGGAGCAATCTGTACTTCTGCCATGGTTTCCTGCGGATGTTGCTGCATCCACTGCTTGAGAACCCGTAAACACAAACGAGATTCCACTAGTTCCCGAAATGCTGGATGATAAAATCCGGCAATGGCTTCTGACTGCACCGTATCTTCTGCATGCAGTCCGCAGCGAATCACTCGCACGCCTTGCTGCTGACATGCACAGAGGGCATCGGCACAGAGTTCCAGAACGGTTTCCCAGTCATACAGGACAAAACTGCCATTCTGCACCCGTTCCGCTAATTTCGTTCCTTTCAGCACAACCAGAGGATAAATCCGCAGGGCGTCCGGATGCAGGGCGAGCAACTCCCGCAAGGTTTCCCGTTCCTGTTCCGGCGTGCTGCCGTCCAAGCCGATCATCATTTGCAGCCCCAACGAAAAACCAGCATCTGTAATCCACTTTGCAGCATTCCGCACATCTTGTGCGGTGTGTCCCCGATGATTTTTTTGCAAGACCGCATCCTGCATGCTCTGTGCTCCCAGTTCAATGGCGGTCACATGAAGCTGCTGCAATCGCTGCAAAATCTCCGGTGTAATGCAGTCGGGACGGGTGGAAATCCGAATCCCTGTCACGCCCTCCATCGCTAAAAATGGCTGTACTGCTTCCAGCAGGGCATTTTGTTCTTTTTCCGGAATGGCTGTAAAACTGCCGCCAAAAAAGGCAATTTCCAGTTGTTTTGGTCGGCGTGGATGTGCAATTGCCTGCCGGCAAATTTCCTGCACCTGTTCCAAGGTTGGAATCTGCTGTGCTGCACTGATTTTCCGCTGGTCGCAGAAACTGCACTGATGCGGACAGCCTGCATGCGAAACAAATATGGCGATGTTGCCCTTATTTTTCATAGCCCATCAGCCGCAGGGCTTCTTTGGCTGCCATCTGTTCGGCTGCCTTTTTGCTTCTGCCTGTTCCAACGCCAATCACGTTGGAATTTAAGCAGACTTCTACCTGAAATGCCTTTGCATGGTCTGGGCCGCTCTCCGACACCAAGACATATTCCACTTTTTCTTCCGGATTCTTCTGAATGACTTCCTGCAATGCCGTCTTATAATCCCGGAATCCCAGCGATTCCCGCTGTTCCAGATTCTTCGGAATAAACCGCATAATATGCCGTTCTGCGGCTTCCATGCCGCCATCCAGATAAATGGCTGCAATGACGGCTTCAAAGGCATCTGCCAAAATCGAAGAACGCATTCTGCCGCCAGTATGTTCTTCGCCCTTTCCCAACAGCAAGTAATCCCCCAAGTGAATTTCCTGTGCAAAGACGTGCAACGCCTTCTCACAAACCAGGGATGCCCGCAGTTTTGTCAGTTCGCCCTCCGGCAGTTCCGGAAACTGGTGGAATAAATAAGAGGATACGACGATGGAAAGCACGCTGTCCCCCAAAAATTCCAGCCGTTCGTTGCTGCAGCGGCACTTTTTCTTCTCGTTGGCATAAGAGGAGTGTGACAGTGCCTCAACTAAGAAATGACGATTCTTAAAATGATAGCGAATTTCTGTTTCAAACTGCTCGAAATGCACCTGTTCCATATCTGCCCAATCCTTTCTGTAATCATATAAGATCTAAAACGCTTGTTACGCTTTTTTTACTTGTTCCTGCTGCATGAATTTTGTCATTACTGCAATCATATCGCCGGCAACGCAATCTCTCGCCTGCCGAATCGCATTGAAAAATGCAGTTGCATCGGAACTGCCGTGAGCCTTGACAACGGGTTTCTGAACGCCCAGCATCATTGCACCGCCTACGGCTTTATAGTCCATCTTTTTGGTCAGGGCTTTGATTTTCGGCAACACCAAAAGTGCGGACAATTTTCCGTTTGCTCCGGCAAAAATATTTTCTTTCAACTGGCTGCCCATGAATTTTCCCATGCCTTCATACAGTTTCAAGGCAATATTTCCCGTAAATCCATCGGCAACGACCACATCCGCTACTCCAAACGGCAATTCCCGTGCTTCTATGTTTCCACAAAAATGCACCGGAGCTTGTTCTAAAAGGCGATATGCCTCTAAATCCAACTCTCTGCCCTTGGTTTCCTCTGCCCCAACATTCAACAATTTCACCTTTGGCTGTGGAATGCCCATGACCCGTTCCATATAAGCACTGCCCATCACGGCAAACTGCACCAGCATTTCCGGACGGCAGTCATTGTTTGCTCCGGCATCCAATAACATAAATGGTGTTGTTGCTGTCGGAAGAATCGGTGCTAATGCTGCTCGTTTTACGCCCCGAATCCGCTTGACCAGAAACGTCGCACCCATCAGCAAAGCACCGGTACTGCCGGCAGAAACAAAGGCATCTCCGTTTCCGTCATGCAGTGCCTGCATTCCAACTGCCATCGAACTATCTGCATGCTGTTTCAGCAGAGTACTCGGCTCTTCATGAATGTCGAACACTGCCGGAGCGTGCAGAATTTGCAGTCCGTCCAGTGAGAGATGATGTTCTTCTGCACACTGGCGAATCTGGTTCTCTGCTCCAACCAGTGTGACGGTCACACCCAGTTCCTGCACAGCACGAACAGCACCCTGGATGACTTCCAGCGGTGCATTATCGCCACCGAATGCATCGATTAAAATATTCATTGCCCTTCCCCCTCGGTTGTGTTCTCCGCAGTCTGCTGCAAATAGGCATCCAATGCTGCCAATGCCCGATCCGCATATGCCTGATATTTTTCTCTCTTATCTCGAATGCGTTCCGGCAGTTCTGGCAGAATGCCCATATTGCAGCCCATCGGCTGGAACTGTGCAACCGTTTCATCACTGATATAGGCAGCCAATGCTCCCATCATCGTTTCTCTCGGCAAAATCAGCGGGGCTTTGCCCTGCATCCGGCGTGCTAAGTTCTGACCAGCTAAAATGCCACTGGCTGCGGATTCCATATAGCCTTCCACGCCCGTCATCTGCCCTGCAAAGAAACAATTTGGATTGCTGCGAAGGGCATAATCTGCCCCCAACAGCCGTGGGCTGTCCAAGAAAGAATTCCGATGCATCACACCATACCGCACAAATTCTGCGTGCTCTAAGCCCGGAATCATGGAAAAGACCCGTTTTTGTTCGCCAAATTTCAAGTTGGTCTGGAAGCCGACAATGTTATACAGCGTGCCCTCGGCGTTGTCGCGCCGGAGCTGCACGACGGCATAGTTGTCCCGCCCGGTGCGCGGGTCGCGCAGGCCGACCGGCTTGAGTGGGCCGTAGCGCAGGGTGTCCTCCCCGCGGCGGGCCATGACCTCGACCGGCATACAGCCCTCAAAGACCGCGCCGTCATCAAAGCCATGGATGGGCGCTTCCTTTGCATTGCGCAGCTCCTGCACGAAGGCGGTGTACTCCGCCTGATCCATGGGGCAGTTGACATAGTCGGCCGTGCCCTTGTCGTAGCGGCTGGCGAAAAAGGCGCTGTCCATGTCCACGCTCTCGAGCGAGACGATGGGGGCCACGGCATCGTAAAAATGCAGGTCGAACTCCGGGCAGAGGCGCTGGATCTCGGCGGCCATGGCGTCGCTCGTGAGCGGGCCGGTCGCGATGACGACCTCCCCATCCGGGATGGCGTCCGCCTCGGCGCGCTCAACGGTGATGTTCGGATGCGCGCAGATGCGCTCCGTGATCTCGCGCGCGAACGCCTCACGGTCCACGGCGAGCGCGCCGCCGGCGGCGACGCGGTTATGATCCGCGCTTGCGAGCACGACGGAGTCGAGCCGGCGCAGCTCCTCCTTGAGCAGGCCGACGGCGTTTGTGAGCTCATCGCTGCGCAGGGAGTTGGAGCAGACGAGCTCGGCAAAGTTTTCGGATACGTGCGCGGGGGTCATTTTCTTGGGTTTCATCTCGATCAGGCGCACCGGGATGCCGCGCCCGGCCAGCTGCCACGCGCACTCGCATCCCGCCAGGCCCGCACCGATCACGGTCACTGGGGTCATAGCGTTCCTCCTCGAAAAAGGCGGCCGGTCAGGCCGCCTTTCCAATTATGCTTCCTTCTTGGGTTTCGTCGTCTTTTTTGCGGCCGGTTTCTTGGCGGCCGTTTTCTTCGCTGCGGGCTTTTTGGCAGCAGGCTTTTTTGCAGTGGATTTCTTCGCAGCCGGCTTCTTGGTCTCCGGCTTCGTCTCCTTGGATTCCGGCTCGGCCTCAGCCTTGGCCTCGGCCGCGTCGTCCGCCGGTTTCGGCTTGCGCTTGTAGCCGCGCTTGTCGGGCGGCAGATAGTTCGGGCACTCGGGGTTGATGCAAAACGGCTTGTTCGCACCCTTGCCGGCGCGTTTGAACATGGTCTTGCCGCACTCGGGGCAATAGTCCTTCGTCGGCACGTCCCAGGTCATGAAGCCCTGGATGCTCTCGCCGCCCTCACCCTCGCCATGTCCCGGGCAATCATGCCCGCGCTCACAGGCGTAATAGGCAAAGCCCTTGCGGGACGTGCGCTTGAGCAGACGTCCGCCGCAGGCCGGGCACTTGCCGGGCATCTCGACGACGATGGGCATCGTGAAGCTGCACTCCGGATAGCCCGGGCAGGCAAGGAAGCGGCCGAAGCGGCCGTTTTTATACACGAGCTTGCGCCCACAGTTCGGGCAGACCTCGTCCGACTCCTCATCCGGCACCTTGAGGTGCTTGCCCTCGAGCTGGATCTCGGCGTTGTTGAGGTTCGCGTCAAAGTCTTTATAATACTCGCGCAGCACGTCCTTCCACGCCATCTTGCCGGCCTCGATCTTGTCGAGATCCGTCTCCATGTTGGCAGTGAACTTCAGATCGACAATGTTGCGGAAGTATTCCTCCATCATCTCAGTCACGACGATGCCGAGATTCGTCGGGCGCAGGTAGCGTCCCTCCTTGACGACATAGTTGCGGCTGAGGATGGTCGAGATCGTCGGCGCATACGTGGACGGGCGGCCGATGCCCTTCTCCTCCATGGCGCGGATGAGCGTCGCCTCCGTGTAGCGGGCGGGCGGCTGCGTGAACTGCTGCTCCTTCGTGACCTGCTTGAGGTCCACGGCGTCACCCTGCTTGAGCGACGGCAGCGGGCGGCGCACCTCGCTCGTCTCCTCGTCCTTCGCCTCTTCATACACGGCGGTGTAGCCCGCGAACTTCTGCTCGGAATAGTTGGCGCGGAAAAGATAGCCCGCGCTGCCGGCGTCTACGACGACGTTGTCATACACGGCGTTGGCCATCTGGCAGGCCGTGAAGCGGCCCCAGATGAGCCGGTAGAGCCGGTACTGCTCCGGCGTAAGGTCGTGGCGCACGCGATCCGGCGTGAGCGTGACGTCCGTCGGGCGGATGGCCTCATGCGCGTCCTGCGCGCCGGCCTTGGTCTTATACGTGCGCGGCTTGCCGGGGTGATACTCCGGGCCGTAGTGCTCGACGATAAACGCCTGTGCGGCGGCAAGCGCCTCATCGGACAGGCGCTGCGAATCGGTACGCATATAGGTGATGAGGCCGATCGTGCCGCGGTCGGTGATGTCCACGCCCTCATAGAGTTGCTGCGCGACCGACATGGTGCGCCGCGGCGTCATGCCCAGGCGGCGGGAAGCCTCCTGCTGCAGGGTCGAGGTGATGAACGGGGGCGACGGACTGCGCTGCTTTTCGCCGCGCTTGACGCTCGCGATCTGGAACGGCTCAGCCGACACGGCGGCGATGATCTGATCGGCCGTGGCTTCGTCCGGAACGTCCATTTTCTTATCGGCCGTGCCGTAAAAGCGCGCCGTGAACGTGCCCGCGCCACAGTCGAGCAGCGCGTCAAGCAGCCAGTACTCCTGCGGCTGGAAGGCGCGGATCTCATTTTCACGGTCGACCACGATGCGCGTGGCCACCGACTGCACGCGGCCGGCGGACAGGCCGGGCTTGACCTTGCGCCAGAGCAGCGGGCTGAGTTTATAGCCCACGATGCGGTCGAGAATGCGGCGCGCCTGCTGTGCGTCGACCAGATCCTGATCGATCTCGCGCGGGTGCTGGATGCTCTCGGTGACGACCTTTTTCGTGATCTCGTTGAAGGTCACGCGCTTGGCCTTGTCATCCGGCAGATTCAGCAGCTCCTTCAGGTGCCACGAAATGGCCTCTCCCTCGCGGTCAGGGTCGGTCGCGAGATAGACGGTACCGGCTGACTTTGCACGCTTTTTCAGGTCGGCGATCACATCTGCACGTTCCTTCACGGGCAGATACTGCGGCGTAAAATCGCCGTCAATATCCACGCCCATGGTGCTCTTGGGCAGATCACGCAGGTGGCCCATCGAGGCCACGACCTGATAGTGATTGCCCAGATATTTTTCGATTGTTCTGGCCTTCGCCGGAGACTCGACGATCACCAGATCGGTTTTTGCTTTTGCCATCGGGTCTACTCCAACTCCTTATGATTCCTGCGCAGTGCCTGCGCGTACATTTAATGAAAAACGTTTGCCCGGCTCCTGCCGGACCACGCCGCGGATCTGCAGCACGGTCAGCTCCGCGAGCACCTTGCTCGCCGGGAGCTGCGTCTTTTCGATGATGAGATCCACCTGGGTGCCAGGCGCATCAATCGCCGCGACGATCTGCAGCTGCTCGGTCGTGAGCGACTTCAGCTGCGCTTCCAAGTCAATATATGCCTCCGGCTGCGGCTTGTCAATCCTTTTCTCCGCAACCGGGCGGCGCACCTGCGCAAAGCCGCTGCCCGTCTCCGGCAGCGGTTCAGGTGTCGCTATGTCGGGCTCAGGCGCAATATTTTCGCGCAGTGTGCCGGGAAACATGCGGCGAAAATCGCTCAGCACGTCCCACGCACACGTAGCCGGACGGGCACCGTCCTTGAGCAGCGCGTTGCTGCCGACCGAGGCACGGGAGTCCGCATTGCCGGGTACGGCAAAGACCTCCCTGCCCTGCGTAACGGCATCGTCGGCAAACAGGAGCGCGCCGCTTTTCTCCGGGGCCTCGACCACGACCGTCGCTACGGCGAGACCGGACGTAATGCGGTTGCGCAGCCGGAAGCCGAAACGCGGCACGGACATGTTCGGCGCAAACTCGCTCACAACGGCGCCGCAGCGCGCAGTCTCCTGCGTGCATGCGCCCGCAAAATCCAGATTGATCGCCGTGCCGGACACGCCCACGCAGACACCTCCGGCGTGCAGCGCACCCTCGGCGGCCGAGCGGTCGATCCCAGCGGTGAGACCGGAAAGCAGAATACCGCCATGGCGCACGATCTCGGAGCCGAACTTACGCGCCGTGCGCATGCCATACGGCGTTGCGCTGCGCGTACCGACGACGGCGACGGCCGCGCGGTCATCGAGCTGCGGCAGCGTGCCGCGCACATAGAGAACCAGCGGCGGATCATAGATCTGCAGCAGACGCTGCGGATAGGCCGCGTCCTGGATCGTCAGGACGCGGATGTGCTCCCGGTCACAGATGGCGAGCGCGCGGTTGGCATCGCCCAGATCCTTGTCCTGCAGCATCCGGAGCTCCTCCGGGCGCAGTGGGACACGGACGCGGTAGTCCGCTTCAGTGGCAAAATATACATCGCGCGGCGTGCCGAAATGCTCCACGAGTGCGAGCTTCACCTTCGGGCGCACGCCAAAGCGCATGGACAGCCAGACCCAGTATTGCAGCTGTGACATTGGCGCGCCTCCTCACATCCCGGCGCGGGCGATCTCCCACATGACGACCGCTGCGGCCACCGCCGCATTGAGCGACTCGGCCCCCGGCTGCATAGGGATGATGATCTGCCCGTCGCACTGTGCGAGCAGCTGCGCGCTCAGGCCGCGGCCCTCGCTGCCGATCGCCACGGCGGCCGGTGAGAGCGGCACGCGCCGCAGGTCCTGCGCCGCGTCCGTCAGCGCTGCGCCGTAGAGCTTCAGCCCGTTGGCATTCAGCAGCTGCACCAGCTCGTCCTGCGTGCACGTCAGCACCGGCTGGCGGAAGAGCGCGCCCATCGCGGCGCGCACGGTCTTGGGGCTGTAGAGATCGGCGCACGCGCCGGTGAGCACCACGGCATCCATGCCAAGGGCGTTCGCCGTGCGGATGACGGTGCCGACATTGCCGGGATCCTGCACACCCTCCAGCACGATGACGTGCCGCAGCGGCTGCGGCAGGCGCATCTCCGGGAGGCGCACGGTAAAGACCGGGCCGGGCGAATGCATGAGCGGCGAGGCATAGGCGACGAGCTCCGCGTCGGCCGTATACTGCGCAGCGCCGTCCGGCAGCGGGAACGCCGCCGCATCGCGCCAGAGCACGGACGTGACCTCCGCGCCGAACTGTAGCGCCTCGCGCAGCAGCTTTTCGTACTGCGGGTTTCCCCAGTCCGCGCCATACGAAGACGGAATATTGCAGCCGAACACATCCCGTTCCAATGCGTGCATATAGCTGTCGCTTCCAATCCGGTAGCCGCTTCGTTCAGTTCGTTTTTCGTAAAGAACGAAAAGCTGCTTCCATCGGACGATTCCAGAAGACTGATACAGTCGCCGCTTCGGCTTCCAAAGCCGCCGCCCATACTGCTTACATCATATAGTGCTTTCACCTGTTTTGCAAGCTTTTTCTGTCTGATTCTGGAATTGCAAGTAACGCATCCTTTCTTCTTTGCAGATCGTCATAGACGCTGCTGATTGCGCTGTCCGCCCGGCCTGCCAGCTCCCGCAGCACTCTTCCGTAATCGAAGCCGTCTGCATTTCCCCCAGAACGTCGACCGATTGATCTGACTGAAATACGACGCACTGCCTACAACCTGTCCATGACTTCCTGTTGCCTCTTTGCTCATA
>OOCZ01001585.1_pt1 | contig 14048 bp, 8 predicted proteins | sample 1671631 | NCBI WGS metagenome assembly OOCZ01 (sample SAMN06348176, study PRJEB24527) | human gut metagenome | reverse complement strand
AGAGTCATGTTCTTCGAACTTCTCCATTTTAGCATTGCTGTCGAGCGTCTTGTTATTCGTACTTGGAGTCACATATTTGTCACTACTTCCACCTTTTACTTCCCAATTTGCCGCTCCGTCACTTATACGTGCGTATGATTGGTTAGGACCCAGAACTCCTGCCGGTACTACAATCTGATCAAGTAGCTTCTTGCCGGAATCGAATAAGCCAATCCAGTTGGCAGTCTCAGGGTTCAATTTGCAACTTGTGTGAAAGGTACCACGGTTAGGTTCACCATCCGCCCAGAATAGAGCATGCTGGCGGGGTTTAACTAACGTTAGTACATCACCTTTAGGGATAAAATAGGTAACTGTATCACCCGGCTGATTGCTTACTTTCAGTAAACATCCCGCCAAGTCTGCGCTACCGTATGATTTGTTGAATACTTCGATCCATGCGCTGTGCAGTCCGTAATCATCCTGAAAATTACTTTGATTGTCTATCAGGACTTCGTTCAGCATTAGCTTACTGTTTGTCTTTTTCTCTCCGCAAGAGGTCAGTCCAACCAGTAACAGCAAAGAAAGGAATATTCCAATTTTGGTTTTGCTCATAATCTTTCTTGTTTTAATGTGAAAAGTTGGAATACAATGGAATATTGCCATGCTTCTTAGCCGGGTTAGTCAGCTTCTTAGTCTGCAGCTGCTGTAAAGCGCGGATAACGCGGAAACGTGTGTTACGCGGTTCAATCACATCATCGATGTAACCATATTTAGCTGCATTGTAAGGATTAGCAAACAGCTTGGTGTATTCAGCTTCTTTTTCTGCCAGGAACTGAGCAGGATTTTCCTGTTCCTTAGCTTCGCGGGCATACAATACCTCAACGGCACCGGCACCACCCATTACAGCGATTTCAGCAGTAGGCCAAGCATAATTCATGTCGCCACGCAGCTGCTTACAGCTCATCACGATGTGCGAACCACCGTAGGATTTACGCAGTGTGATGGTAACCTTGGGTACAGTAGCTTCACCGTATGCATACAGCAGTTTGGCACCGTGCAGGATGACGCCGTTGTACTCCTGGCCGGTTCCCGGAAGGAATCCCGGTACGTCTACCAATGATACGATAGGAATATTGAAGGCGTCGCAGAAACGGACGAAGCGTGCGCCCTTGCGGGATGCGTTGCTGTCGAGCACACCTGCCAGATACTTCGGCTGGTTGGCAACGATACCTACGGACTGTCCGTTGAAACGTGCGAAACCGATAATGATATTCTTTGAGTAATCTTTCTGAACTTCGAGGAACTCACCGTTGTCAACAATAGCAGCAATTACTTCGTACATATCGTACGGCTTGTTCGGGCTATCGGGGATGATTTCATTCAGAGAATCTTCCAGACGGTCGATAGGATCGGTGCAATCTACGTAAGGAGCTTCTTCCAGATTGTTCTGGGGAATGTAGCTCAACAGCTTACGCAACAAAGCCAAACCTTCTTCTTCAGTCTTGGCAGTGAAGTGAGTTACACCTGATTTAGTAGAGTGAACACTTGCGCCACCCAGATTTTCCTGAGTTACGTCTTCACCCGTTACAGTCTTAACCACCTTCGGACCGGTAAGGAACATATAAGAAGTACCTTCCATCATCAACGTGAAGTCAGTCAGTGCAGGAGAGTAAACAGCACCACCGGCACAAGGACCGAAGATACCTGAAATCTGCGGGATAACGCCTGATGCCAGGATATTGCGCTGGAAGATTTCAGCATAACCAGCCAAAGCGTTGATACCTTCCTGGATACGTGCACCACCCGAGTCGTTGATACCGATACAAGGAGCACCCATTTTCATAGCCTGATCCATAATCTTACAGATCTTCAGAGACATCGTTTCAGACAAAGAACCGGCAGAAACTGTAAAGTCCTGTGCGAACAGATAAACCAAACGACCGTCGATAGTACCACAACCGGTCACAACACCGTCACCGGGATAGTGTTTCTTTTCCATACCGAAGTTGGTACATCTGTGCTCTACAAACATATCCATTTCTTCGAAACTACCTTCGTCGAGAAGCATGGCTATGCGCTCACGAGCTGTATATTTACCTTTCTCATGCTGTTTGGCAATCGCTTTTTCACCACCACCCAGACGTGCAGCTGCGCGGCGATCTATAAGCTCTTTAATCTTTTCAAGTTGATTACTCATTTTATTAAATATAATGGGTTAATACTATTTTTTTATTGTGAATTATGAATTACAAATGACGAACTGCCTGTAAAATAAGTAATTCGTCATTCCTAATTTCGTAATTAATGCATATTATTCCGGCTTTTCGCAAAGTTCTGTCAATACGCCCAGTGTTGATTTCGGGTGTAAGAAAGCAATGTTCAGACCTTCAGCACCTTTGCGCGGAGCCTTGTCGATTAAGCGAACGCCTGCAGCTTCTACTTCAGCTAATGCGTTTGCTACACCATCCTCGATAGCAAATGCCACGTGATGAACGCCTGCACCTTTGTTTTCGATGAACTTAGCAATAGTACTTTCGGGAGAGGTCGGTTCGAGAAGTTCGATTTTAGTGTCACCAACTTTCAGGAAAGCGGTTTTTACTTTCTGGTCTTCTACAGTTTCGATGTTGTAGCACTTCAGACCTAATACGTTCTCGTAATACGGCAGGGCTTCTTCAATGCTCTTAACAGCAATGCCCAGATGCTCAATGTGTGAAATCTTCATAACTATATAAATTAATGTTAGTATTGTATCCTTTTTAATAAAGGTATAAAGCAGCACAAAGAAAGAGAATTCTTCCTTAATAAAGAAATTTTTCATCAATTAATTAATGGTTAATTGAACTTTAGAAGGATTTTTTCAGACTTTAGATAGAGACCGGTTGTTTTCTTGATATCGTCCGCTAACGGACATCCCCACTGTCCGAAAATGAACACTTACCCCTCTATGAAACCTTTCCGGCCACTTGGCACACTCTTTGCTTTTCTGTTTGCGACAATTTTAAAGATTGAACATGAAAAAGAATATTTTACTTGCAGTTTGTTTTTTGATGCCGTTGGCAACCATGGCGCAGAATGATACTTTGGGACATGAACGCAATATTACGCTGTCGGAGGCCATTGTACTGGCCCGTACGCAGTCTGTGGATGCTGCTGTGGCATTGAATGAATTGAAAACCGCGTATTGGGAATACCGTACATTCCGTGCGGACTTGTTGCCGGAAGTGAATTTCACCGGTACACTACCCAACTATAACAAGTCCTACAGTACCTACCAGAATTCCGACGGCTCCTATAGCTTTGTTCGCAACAATACACTGGGGCTGTCCGGACAGCTTTCGGTAGACCAGAACATTTGGTTTACGGGGGGTAAGCTGTCACTGACTTCTTCGCTGGATTATCTCAAACAACTGGGTTCCGGAGGAGCGAAGCAGTTCATGTCAGTCCCCGTGAGCCTGGAGTTGACGCAGCCGGTCTTCGGAGTGAATACCTTGAAGTGGAACCGCCGTATAGAGCCCGTACGCTATGCTGAGGCAAAGGCCGAGTTCATTTCAGCTACGGAAGAGGTGACGATGAAAACCATCACTTATTTCTTTGAGTTGCTGCTGGCCAAAGAATCGCTCGCTACCGCCATGCAGAACAAGACGAATGCCGACCGCCTTTATGAAGTGGCCATAGCCAAACGTAAAATGGGACAGATATCCGAGAATGATTTGTTGCAGCTTAAACTGAATTCATTGCAGGGCAAGGCCGACGTGACTGAGGCAGAGAGCAACCTGAATGCAAAAATGTTCCAGCTCCGTTCTTTCCTCGGGGTGTCCGAGCAGGAAAGCCTGAATCCGGTGTTGCCCGCCACTGTTCCCGATATAAAGATGGAGTATGACCGTGTGCTGAACAAGGCACTGGAACGCAACTCCTTTGCACAGAACATTCGCCGCCGCCAGCTCGAAGCTGATTATGAAGTGGCAACGGCACGCGGAAACTTGCGCAGCATCGACCTCTTTGCCAGTGTGGGCTATACGGGGCAGAACCATGAATTCTCTTCAGCCTACCGGGACTTGCTTGATAATCAGATTGTGCAGGTAGGCGTCAAGATTCCTATCCTTGACTGGGGCAAGCGCCGCGGCAAGGTAAGGGTGGCAAAGAGCAACCGTGAAGTGGTCTTGTCCAGAATCCGTCAGGAACAGATGGACTTTAACCAGGACATCTTTTTGCTGGTGGCTAACTTCAACAACCAGGCGCAACAGCTGGACATAGCCGAAGAGGCGGATGTCATTGCTGAGAAGCGTTACAAGACCAGTGTAGAGACCTTTATGATAGGTAAAATCAGCACCCTGGACCTGAACGATGCACAGAACTCTAAAGACGAAGCCCGTCAAAAGCATATTTCAGAGCTGTACTACTATTGGTATTACTTCTATCAGCTCCGCAGCTTGACCCTTTGGGATTTTGAACGCGATACGGAATTGGAAGCTGATTTTGAAGAGGTGGTAAGAGGATAAGTCGACGGGTTGCAAGTGATAAGTTATGAATTATTTGCCGGTAAAAGTACCGTATATGCGATATTATAGGTGAATAACTTATAACTTATCATTCATAACTCTGCTTTTTTACTTATTTTTGCGGGAAACAAACTACAATTTTTATGATACTGATAATAGACGACGATAGTGCTGTGCGCTCTTCCCTCAGCTTTATGCTGAAGCGTGCCGGATATGAGGTGAAAACGGCTCCAAGTCCTCGCGAAGCTATGGACATAGTTAGGGCCGAAGCTCCCGCCTTGATTTTGATGGATATGAACTTCACTCTTTCCACTACCGGAGAAGAGGGACTTACCTTATTGAAGCAGGTAAAGGTGTTCCGTCCCGATGTGCCCGTTATTTTGATGACGGCATGGGGAAGTATCCAGCTTGCCGTGCAGGGTATGCAGGCCGGCGCATTCGATTTCATAACCAAGCCTTGGAACAATGCTGCTCTTTTGCAGCGCATCGAGACGGCCCTTGAGCTTACGGCCGCCCCGAAAGAGGTGCCGGAAGAGCAGACTACCGCATTGAATCGCAGCCATATTATAGGTAAGTCCAAAGGGCTGATGGAAGTGCTGAACACAGTGGCTCGCATAGCCCGTACCAATGCTTCGGTGCTGATTACGGGCGAAAGCGGAACGGGCAAGGAGCTGATTGCCGAAGCCATCCATATCAACAGCCAACGCGTGAAGCAGCCCTTTGTCAAGGTGAACCTTGGTGGCATCTCGCAGAGCTTGTTCGAGAGCGAGATGTTCGGCCATAAGAAAGGGGCGTTTACCGATGCCAGCGCCGACCGTATAGGGCGTTTTGAAATGGCAAATAAAGGTACTATCTTCCTCGACGAGATTGGTGACCTCGACCCTTCCTGCCAGGTGAAACTGCTGCGCGTGCTTCAAGACCAGACATTCGAAGTGCTGGGCGATAGCCGTCCCCGCAAAGTCGATGTGCGCGTCGTTTCCGCCACTAATGCAGACCTCCGCAAGATGGTGTCCGAACGTACTTTCCGTGAAGACCTTTTTTACCGTATCAACCTGATTACCGTAAAACTGCCCTCCTTGCGGGAGCGCCGTGAAGATATTCCTTTGCTGGCACGTCACTTTGCCGACCGTCAGGCAGAGGTGAACGGCTTGCCGCGTACGGATTTCTCGGCCGACGCTCTGAATTTCCTTTCCCGCCTGCCTTATCCGGGCAACATTCGTGAGTTGAAGAATCTGGTGGAGCGTACCATTTTGGTCAGCGGCAAGCCGGTGCTGGATGCCACGGATTTCGATGCCCAATATCTGCGTCACGACGAACCGGCCAAAGCTGCCGAAGGTACTTCTTTTGCAGGTATGACCTTGGATGAAATAGAGCGGCAGACTATCTTGCAGGCGTTGGAACAGCATAAAGGGAATCTCAGTCAAGTGGCAGTGTCATTAGGCATCAGCCGCGCTGCGCTTTACAGACGTTTGGAAAAATATAATATTCAAGTCCCGTGCGCATAAAATTCTTTTTCTTCATACTTGTCCTTTTTCTGCTCGGTCTGGGTGGAATGCTGGTATATCTGCTGAGTGGAAAGCCTTCTTTGTATCTGTACGTATTGGAGGGGCTCATCGGGTTTATCCTTATCTATCTGATAGTATTCTATAATAAGATAGTGAAGCCGATGAACACCATAGGCAGCGGTATGGAGTTGTTGCGCGAGCAGGATTTCAGTAGCCGTCTCAGCCGGGTAGGGCAGTACGAAGCAGACCGCATTGTGAATATCTTTAACCGAATGATGGAGCAGCTCAAGAATGAACGGTTGCGCATGCGCGAGCAGAATCACTTCTTGGATTTGCTGATTCAGGCATCTCCAATGGGGGTTATTATCCTGACAATGGACGATGAAGTGTCGCAACTGAATCCGATGGCGGTAAAGATGCTCGGTGTCCGTATGGAGGAGGCGATGGCAAAGCGGCTGGACCAGATGGACTCCCCGTTGGCTGCCGAACTTTCGTCCATTCCCAAAGACGAGACGGCAGTGGTCCGTCTCAATGACGCGAATATTTATAAATGCACCCATTCTTCTTTTATTGACAGAGGGTTCAAACATCCTTTTTTCTTGATAGAGCGTATGACGGAAGAAGTGATGCGTGCCGAGAAACGTGCCTATGAAAAGGTAATCCGCATGATAGCTCATGAAGTGAACAATACCACTGCGGGCATCACTTCCACACTCGATACAGTGGAGCAGGCACTTTCTACAGAAGATGATATGGAGGACATCTGCGACGTGATGCGCGTTTGTACGGAGCGTTGTTTCTCGATGAGCCGTTTCATTACCCGTTTTGCAGATGTGGTAAAGATACCTGAACCTACCCTGGTGCCCGTCCAACTGAATGAGTTGGTGTCCATGTGCAAGCGTTTTATGGAAGGAATGTGCAATGACCGCAATATAGAGCTACGTCTGGAATGCGACCCGGAGGTGGGAATGGTGCGTATGGATGCTTCTCTTTTTGAGCAGGTGCTTGTGAATATCATCAAGAATGCTGCCGAAAGTATAGAGGGGGATGCCGGAGAAAACGGACAGCAAGGTGAGATAATAGTAAGGACCACTGCCCCCGCTTCTGTCGAAGTCGTTGACAATGGTCCGGGGATAAGTAAAGAGACCGAAGCTAAACTCTTCAGTCCCTTCTTTTCCACCAAGCCGAACGGGCAGGGAATTGGCCTGGTGTTTATCCGGGAAGTTTTGAGCCGTCATGGTTGCACGTTCTCCCTACGTACCTACAACGATGGATTGACCCGCTTCCGTATACTATTTAATTGAAATTTGAAAGTTTTACCTTTCACCTTTCAATTTCTGCTTTTAAAGAATTCTTTTGCATATTCGTCCAATATCCTTTTAATGCCTTGGCCGATGGTCGCATAGTCTTTCTCGTCCAGATTGGCGAGTGAGGCGCGCACGCTCCATTCGGGGCCGTCAAAACCACCGCCGTTCAGCAGCACCAGAGAGGTTTCTTTGGCAAGGCGGAAGACTACGTTCAGCGGGCTGTAGGTGCGTTTCAGATATTCTACAAAGTCGTCCCCATAGAACTTCTTTGCCCAAACCAGCATGTCGATTTCTGTATAATAACCTACACGCAACGGGTCTTCCGTCAGCGTGAAACCGGTATTCTCCCAAAGGGCATGCAATCGGCGGCGGATAATCTCCTGCATCTTTTGCTTGTATTTGTTTTCCTTGTCCAGCAGGGCAAAGGCGGCGAAAAGGCCCATCTGCATCTGTTGTGGCAATGACAGTCCGGCGGTATGGTTCAGTGCCACCTGGCGACTGTCGGCAACCATACGGTCGATAAACTTCAGTTTTTCAGGTTCCAGAGTGAGGGTGGAGTAGCGGCGGTGCAGAATCTCCCGTTTCTCTTTCGGCAGTTTGGCTATCAGCTTGTCGAACAGATTGAATTCGTGCAGGGCGATGACCGCATTGCGCCATCCGGTGGCACCGAAGTATTTGGAGAATGAATAGACGCAAAGCGTATTGTAGGGAATTTCTGCCATGAACGAACGGAAGTGCGGACTGAATGTACCGTATACGTCGTCTGTAATAATCATCAGATTAGGGTTGTCATTTCTGACGATACTCACGATGCGCGCCATTGTATCCGGACTGAGTGTGTAGCTGGGCGGATTACTGGGATTGGTGACAAAGAGGGCCTTGATTTTAGGGCTTTTCAAGCGGTCTATGTCTTCGTCGCTGTACTGCCAGAGGTGCATCCCTTCGTTATTCATGCGGTTGGCATGTATTTTGGTCACTCGAAACTGGTAGCGGCTGAGTTGTGGGATTTCAATATAGGGGGTAAAGGCAGGAACCATGAGGACGATGCCGTCCCCTTTGTTCAGCAGGAAGTTTTCCTGCAGGGAGTCGAAGATGTAGCACATGGCGGCTGTTCCACCTTCGGTGGCAAACAGGTCATAGGCACCCCGGGGAGGACGGTTGTCGCACATCTCTTGCGAAAGGTAATCTTGCACAAGGATTTCCGTAAAATGAAGGATGCGGTCGGGCACGGGATACTGGTCGCCTACAATGCTTTCGGCCCATTCGTGTACAAGGCTGTCGGGGTCGGCGGCATGCTGCATCAGCAGGTAGTTGTAGGTTTGTTCCAGCAATTTGGCGCCCGGTACGTTATTGTTCTTTTTCAGGAAGGCTTCGAAGCGAGAGGCAATGCCTTTTTTTTCGGGGATGCCTGCAATTCCCTCGGGCAAATCCATGATGCGGCGGCACTCTTCCAGGCCGAAGCTTCCCAACAGGAAGAAGGCTTCGCGTGGAGCGGTTGCAATCCAGTTGGGGTTGCCGCGCCCTGCGTTCAGCATGGTACGGGCGGTTTTCTTCAGACTCTCGTCTGCCATGTCTATCAGGCGGTTCTTCAGTTCGAAAGGACTGATAGATTCCATTTTCTTTTCTAAAAGTTTTGTATCCATAAGCTCAAGTTTAGGTTCGTTATTTATTGTTTTCAGTCATTCGGCGAATAATCTCTGTTCATGCGGTATACTATTTCTTTCCTTGCTTGAAATTAATCGTCCGATATATGTTTCCTTTTCGTCCGACAGTTGTTGAATCATCGTCCGACAACTGTTGAATTATCGTCCGACAGCTGTCGGACGAATAGCTATTAGTGAATGGGTATATAGTCGCTTGCATTTCCGGCAATAATTCTTTGAATGCTCCGGATTAGTAAGCATTGGTACAGAATCGTCTTATATTAGCAAAACGATGACTACACCCCATATTATTAATAAGGTATTGCCCACGGCATAGGTCACGGTGTATCCCAGAGCAGGTGTCTCACTCTCAACGGCATCCTGCACCGCGCCTAAAGCGGCCGTAGTGGTACGTGCCCCCGCGCAGACGCCCAAAGCCAGTGCCGGATGGAACTTGAAAACATACCTTGCCAGCAGCAAGCCGATAATCAGCGGCAGGGTGGTGGCGGCTGCTCCCACCAGAAACAGGCTGATACCTACGTCGTGGAAGCCCTGCACGAAACTGGGACCTGCCGAAATGCCCACTACCGCAATGAACATGTTCAGACCGACATTGTTCAACACCCATTGTGAAGGTTCGGGAATGCGCCCGAAGGTGGGGTGCTTACTGCGGAGCCAGCCGAAGAACAAGCCCGCAATCAATGCGCCGCCGCTTGTGCTCAAGCTGATGGGGATGCCGCCGATATGGACGGAAAGTGCTCCGAACAAACCTCCGACAAGGATACCAAGGCCTACGAATATCATATCCGTCTGGTTGGTAGGGCGGTCTATATACCCCAGACGTTTGGCTGCTGCTTCCACTTCCTGCCTGGTACCTACCACTTCGATGACGTCGCCGGCATCTACTACCGTTTGTGCCAGCACGGGAATGGATATTCCGGCGCGCTTGATGCTCCGGATACTGACACCGTGCATGAACTTTTCCCTTCGGATAACTGCAACCGTCTTGCCGGCAACCGTCTTGCGTGTGATTGTAACCGGTAACTTTTCGGCAGGAAAATCCAGGAGCTGGGCATCTTGTACTTCCGGCCCTATCCAGCTTTCTTCGCCTATGATGTATTCGCGGCGTCCGCTTAGCACTACTTCGTCTCCCGGCTCTATCTGTATGTTCATGCTGACTTCCACCACAACTCCGGATTTGCGGAGGCGTTCCACAAATAGACGTTTGTCGTGCTGCCGGAAGTAGACTTCCAGGTCAATCACCCGCTTTCCATTCTTGAACCATTCGTTTTCGACCCGGTAGGCACGGAAAGTGACGGGGCGTGCCGCCGGCATGAATCCCGGTTCGTCAGCCAGAGAGCTGCCCATTTTCGCCTCCAGCTCCTTGCAGGCGGCTTTCACCTTTTCCAGCCCGCCCAGCATCTTGGGACCGATGGATGATAGGACCCATGCCGAGCCTGCCGTACCGAAAATGTAGGTGACGGCGTAGGATACGGGAATGATGTTGACGTAACTTTGTCGTTGGGCCTCGTCCAGTCCCATATTGGCCATGGTGTCTTCTGCCACTCCGATGACGGCGGAGATGGTTTGCGAACCGGCCAGCAGTCCGGCAGCTTCACCGGCATTGTAGCCCATCATCAGGGCCAGCAGCCAGGTCACTAACAGTACGGATACACACATCAGTACGGCAAAGCCCACTTGGGGCAATCCGTCCTTTTTCAGTCCGCGGAAGAACTGGGGACCCACTTTATAGCCCACGGCAAAAAGGAAAAGCAGAAAAAATACCGACTTTATCGGACCCGGTACGGCTATATTCAGTTGCCCTACCAGTACGCCTACAAGCAGTACACTGGTCACTGTGCCCAGCGTAAACTTACCGATACGCAGTTTCCCCAGCCAGAATCCCAGGAATATAGTGAGGAAAATGGCAAGTTCGGGGCGTTCCCTGAGCTGGTTGAAAATCCATTCCATAATCAAGTTGTTTAGGTTATATATTGGTTGTTCCGATGCTTTCTGGAGCGTCGTTTCGCTATACAACGGCTTTTAACGGGAAGTGTTTTGTACAAAAGGAGTTTTTTAGAACATTTATTCCGTAAAACCGAACTTTAAGAAAAAGTTTTCTTCCGTACCTTTGCCATCCAAATTAGGTAAAACAAGGTATGAAGTTGTTTTTTAGGGTATTTCTGCTTATCCAGCTGGTTACTCTTCCATTGAGAGCACAATATATGGTGCAAGGCGTTGTCACCGATTCGTTGACGAAGGAGCCGTTGCCTTATACGTCAGTTTATCTGAAAGGAACTACGGAGGGAGGGATGACGGACAATAACGGCCGTTTTTCCTTCAAGACCTATCGCCCGGAGGCCACGCTGGTCATTTCGGCCGTGGGATATAATGAATATGTCCGGCTGATTCATCCTGCAAAGTCTTCTAAGTTCAATATTGCCCTTTCGCCAGCCACTTATGCACTGGATGAGGTGGTGGTGAAGCCGAAACGTGAACGGTATAAGAAAAAGGATAATCCCGCAGTGGAGTTTGTACGCAAGATGATAGAGCATCGGGATGACTACTCGCCCGACGAACGCGACTTCTGGAAACGTGACCGCTATGAAAAGATGACTTTTGCCATCAATAACTTCGACAGCTTGAAGCAACAGAAGTGGCTTTACCGTAAGTTCAAGTTTCTGACGGATTATGTCGATACCTCTGCCGTTACCGGCAGGCCGGTACTGGCCATCTCCAACCGTGAGTTACTTGCCACAGACTATTACCGCAAGTCTCCGCATAGCCGGAAACAGTGGGTCACCGCCCGCAGGCAGGCAGGAGTGGACGAAATGCTTTCCCAGCAGGGTATGGAGCAGGCTATCAGTGTCACCATGACCGATGTAGACCTTTATGAGAACAACATCACCTTGTTCACCAATAAGTTTGTCAGTCCGCTTTCCTCCCTTGGGCCGTCTTTCTACAAATATTATCTGATGGATACGCTTACCGTTGCCGGAAAGCCTTGTGTTGACTTGACATTTGTCCCTTTCAACTCCGAGTCGTTCGGTTTTACGGGACATTTATACGTCATGCTGGACAGTACCTATTTTGTAAAGCGTGCCGTCATGAACTTTCCTCAGAAAATAAATCTGAACTTTGTGGACTACATGAAGATTGAACAGAATTTTGACCGCGCGGAGGACGGTACGAGGCAGTTGCTCAATGAGAGTATCACTACGGAATTCAAGTTGGTGGACAATAGTGACGGTATTTATGCCAAGCGGGATGTGTATTACAGAAACTATCAGTATGAACCGGATGACAAGGCTCTGCAGGCTTTCCGAAAACCGGAAAAGGTGATTGAAGAGACATCGGCTTCCGGCTATTCGGAAGCATATTGGGATGCCAACCGCCAGGTGGAAGTCAGCAAGAAAGAGACTTCGGTGGACAAGATGATGGCCCAGTTGCGCAGCTATCCCGTTTATTTCTGGACGGAGAAAGTGTTGAAGGTGCTGTTCACGGGGTATATTCCCGCTCCGAAGGAAAAAGAACCTTTGTTCTATATCGGTATGATGAATACCACTATCAGCGGAAATACACTGGAAGGGGTGCGCTTGCGTGCCGGCGGTATGACGACGGCATGGCTCAATCCGCATTTGTTCGGCAGGGGCTATATGGCATACGGTTTTCGCGACCATCGTGTAAAGGGACTCGCCGAACTGGAATATTCTTTTCATAGGAAGAAGGAATATGCCAATGAATTTCCTATACATTCGTTGAAGCTCCGTTACTTGTCAGACGTCAATCAATATGGACAACACTATCTTTATACCAGTCAGGATAATGTTTTTCTTGCCTTGAAACGTCAGAAGGATGACCGTATCGGTTATCAGCGGAAGGCGGAACTGACCTATACCAATGAGTTCCATTCCGGCTTTTCCGTGCAGATGACGACGCGTCTGCGTAAAGATGAATCATCCCATCTGATTCCTTTCGTCAAGCAGGACGACCATAATACGTATGTAAAAAGTATTTCGACCAGTGAACTGGAATTGAAGCTGCGCTATGCTCCCAACGAGAAATTCTTCCAGACCCAATGGAACCGTTTCCCCGTTTCGCTGGATGCTCCGGTCTTTTCGCTTACACATACCATGGCTGCCAAAGGGGTACTGGGAGGAGACTATACCTATCACTATACGGAAGCGGGTTTTCAAAAGCGTTTCTGGTTCTCGGCATTCGGTTATACGGACGTTATCCTGAAAGCCGGAAAAGTCTGGAATAAGGTTCCTTTCCCTTTGCTCGTCATTCCCAACGCGAACTTGTCCTATACCATACAGCCCGAGTCCTATTCACTGATGAATGCCATGGAATTCATGAACGATGAATACGCTTCCTGGGATGTGACCTATTACTTGAACGGCTGGCTCTTCAACCGTATTCCTTTGTTGAAAAAGTTGAAATGGCGTGAAGTGCTTTCCTGTCGCGGCTTGTATGGGAATTTGAGTGATAAGAATAATCCGGCTTTTCAGCAGGATTTGTTCCGTTTTCCTGCTGGAAGTACCACCATGGGACATACGCCATACGTAGAGGCAGGTGTAGGCATTGAAAATATTTTCAAGGTGTTGCGTGTCGATTATGTATGGCGTCTGACTTACCGAAATTTACCGGATGTAGACAAATCCGGGCTCAGAATCAGTCTACACATGACATTTTAACTTAAATCTTACTAATAGGACATTAAATCGGATAAAATGACTAATCCCAATTGAGTAAAATACCCTAAATTTGAGCAATTTTTTAAACTCTAAATAATACAATGGCAATGAAAGAAAACATTAAGCCGGCAACCGGTCGTTTGGGCGTACTGGTAGTCGGAGTAGGTGGTGCGGTTGCAACCACTATGATTACAGGTACATTAGCAGCCCGTAAGGGGTTGGCAAAAGCTATAGGCTCAATCGCACAAATGGCTACTATGCGTATGCAGGACGGCAAAGAACATCTGATTAAGGATGTGGTGCCTTTGGTTGATTTGAACGATATCGTGTTCGGCGGTTGGGATATTTTCGCTGACGATGCGTATGAAGCCGCAATGTACGCGGAGGTTTTGAAAGAAAAGGACTTGAACCTCGTAAA
>OOCZ01001570.1_pt1 | contig 14112 bp, 8 predicted proteins | sample 1671631 | NCBI WGS metagenome assembly OOCZ01 (sample SAMN06348176, study PRJEB24527) | human gut metagenome | reverse complement strand
AACGCCTTAGCCTGCAAATGGATGAATTTATGAACCGTCGTTATGAGTTCCGTTATAATACGCAGATCGGGGAAGTGGAATACCGGGAGCGTTTCTCGTTTCAGTTTTATTTTCATCCTATTGACAAACGGGCACAAAACAGTATCATGCTTGATGCCCAATCCGAAGGTATTGGCGTATGGGACAGGGACATAGACCGATACTTACATTCCAACCGTGTGCCAATCTACAATCCGTTGGAAGAGTTCCTGTTTCATCTGCCTCATTGGGACGGCAAAGACCGTATTCATGCTTTGGCAAACAGGGTTCCTTGCAAAAATCCGCATTGGGAATTGCTTTTCCACCGTTGGTTCCTGAATATGGTTTCACATTGGAGAGGAGTAGATAAAATGCACGCGAACAATACGTCGCCCATATTAGTGGGCCGACAGGGAACTCATAAATCAACTTTCTGCCGTGAAATGATTCCGCCTGCGCTTCGCGCTTACTATACAGACAGCATTGATTTCAGCCATAAACGGGATGCAGAACTGTATCTGAATCGGTTTGCGCTCATCAATATCGATGAGTTTGACCAGATAACGCTGCCACAACAAGGATTTCTGAAACATATTCTTCAAAAGCCTGTGGTCAATCTACGGAAACCGCACGGTCGCTCGGTACTTGAATTGCAGCGGTATGCTTCATTTATCGGTACAAGCAATCAGAAGGATTTGCTGACCGACCCTTCGGGGAGCCGTCGCTTTATCTGTATTGAAGTGACAGGAAACATCGACACTACACAGCCGATAGATTATGAACAGCTTTATGCGCAAGCCATGCACGAAATTTCTCATGGTGAGCGTTATTGGTTTAATAGTGAAGACGAGCAGATTATGACCGAGAACAACCGTGAGTTTGAACAAACACCGGCTATGATCCAACTGTTTTATCAATACTTTAGAGCTCCACAAGAGGGAGAGGAAGGAGAATTCTTTACTCCGGTAGAAATACTGAATTACTTGAAGAAGAAAAGCGGCATTTCATTGTCCGACAACAAAGTATATCACTTCGGAAGAATGCTTCAAAAGTGCGGAATTGCCTCGAAACATACTTATAAAGGTACTGTATATCAGGTAGTAAAGATATTATAGGATACAAAAGCAAGGCTGACAATAGAAGTTGATATCTTTTATTGTCAGCCTGTTTTCAGTGGCTATTGTCAGACACTATAGCATTGATATTCATCCGTTTAGATATTATATTGACAATTTGACAATAAAACAGGTACAAATCACTGTGAGATCTAAATTTGATATTTTTGTTTCATAGATGAATAGAGAGTATCTCCTATTTTATCTCCACTTTCGTCTGTAATCTGATGTCATCAGAAGCAGCACCGATCATTACTTGGAAAGTTCCCGGTTCTACCACCCTTTTCAAATTCCGATCGACAAGTGCAAAATCCTCTTCGGACAAAATAAACTTCACTTCCTGTTCTTCTCCACACTTCAAAAAGAGGCGTGCAAAGTGTTTCAATTGCTTCAACGGTTGCACTACTGAAGCATATTCATCTCTCAAATAAAGTTGAACAACTTCTTCACCATCGTACTTTCCGGTGTTCCGGATTTTGCATGAAACTTCGAAAGAGTGTGGTGTCAGAGCCGACAGATGTAAATCTGAATATTCAAAAGTGGTATAACTCAAGCCATATCCGAAAGAATAAAGCGGAGAAGCAGACATTTCTACATAGTCATGGCTTTGGGGAGCCTTCTTATTATAGTATACCGGAACCTGTCCGACGGAACGGGGCACAGAGAATGGTAATCGTCCTGCCGGATTAAATTCACCGAATAAAACATCAGCAATGGCATTCCCCCCTTCTTGTCCCGGGTAATAGGCCGTCAGCAGTACATCTGCATTTTCTGATGCCCAGTTTTTATCCAAAGGACGCCCTTCAATGTAAACTACTATTAATGGTTTTCCGGTAGCTTTCAAGGCTTTGAGTAATTCCTGCTGTTTTCCTAATAAAGAAAGCGTTGCACGGTCGAAGCCTTCACCACATTCCATATCGCTGATTGTCTTTTCATCAGCAATGGCCGCACCTGTTTCTTTATAACTGGTTTTGAAATCACGGGCACTGGAGCCTCCTACCACAGCAATAACGACTTCGGAACGCTGGGCGGCTGCAACGGCTTGTTCAATATCAGACGTCACGGTATCACGAATGGAACAGCCTTTCACATATTCCACCTGTGAGGAAGAAAGTTTTGCTCTGATTCCATCCAGTACGGTCTTCACATTTTCTTCTTCCTGCGGAGCGGTGTAATCTCCTAACATATTATAGCGGTTATCGGCATTAGGTCCGATCAGTGCAACTTTCATACTCCTGTCTAATGGAAGCAGCGAGTGTTTATTTTTCAATAAGGTGATCGAGGCTTGTGCCACTTGGCGTGCCAGAGTAACGTATTCTTTGCTACGAACTTCTTTCTTCGCTTTTCCGGGATCCACATAAGGATTTTCAAACAATCCCATCTCGAATTTTAATCGAAGTACACGACTCACGGCTGCATCAAGGATTTCTTTACTTATTTCCTTCCGGTTCACCGCATCCATAAGATTCATATAGGCATCGCCCCCCAGATCAATATCGACCCCGGCAGATAAGGCCATTACAGCCGCTTCTTTCATTGTAGAAGCAACAAAATGGCTTTGATGAATGCCTTCGATACTGTATAGATCGGAAACGACAAACCCTTTAAACTTCCATTCATCCCGTAGAAGTTCGGTCAGGAGATAATGATTGGCTGTACAAGGGATACCGTCCATCGAATTATACGAAGTCATTACGGATAATGCTCCGGCATTGATAGCTTGTCTAAATGGTGGCAGAAAGTTTTCATGCAGTTCACGCATACCTGCAAAAGAGGGATTCCCGTTCTGTCCGCTTTCCGAGATACCGTAAGCGAGGAAGTGCTTGAGGGTAGCCAGCGTGCTGTATGGACGTGACAAATCTCCACCACCTAATCCTGCCACCATCGCCTTTCCTATTTCACCCGTCAATACAGGGTCTTCACCAAAAGTTTCTTCCATGCGAGACCAACGGGGATCACGGGCCAAATCGAGCACAGGTCCATAGCTGATATGTCCGCCTTGAAGACGTATCTCTTTGCCGATTGCTTTACCTACCTCATTTATCAGTTGGGGTGACCAAGTTGCAGCCATCCCGATTCCGGTAGGAAAAACGGTTGTACCAATCGCCATGTGGCCGTGCGGTGCTTCTTCTGCCAGGAATAAGGGAATCCCCAAACGGGTATTCTCCATCACATATTTTTGCAAGGCATTTCCTGCCTTTGCAGCCAATGCGGGATTCAGCCCGGTTGCTAATGTTTTCTTTGTCCACGGATCGGCACGATAGGTTGCCCATAGCATTCCGGCATTTCTGTCTTTTATGAGTTGTTTGAATTTATCAGAAGGGAGCACATCGTTACCTTTGATTTCATACATCTCCCAACCCAAAGGACAAAGGAGTTGACCGACTTTCTCTTCTAATGTCATACGGGATAGTAAATCCGCAACTCTTGTTTCTACGGGCAAAGTCGGATTTTTATAGGCTACTGCCGGAAGCTGCTGTGCAAAGGAATAAGAAACTCCTGTCATCATAGCCGTAAGCAATAGTGATTTACTGATTCTATTTAGCATAACTATTTTTTATAAACTTAGCTACTTAAAAGAGAAGTCTGCCATCCCCTCGTAATACCTTGCAGCAAAACCGATTCGACAGCAGACTTCATCGTACTAAAGAACAACCTCTATCTTACCTCTTTTAGAACGGACATTTCTGGTTGTCTACGTAGGTGATAGTTCCACCGGGCACTGCATTGTGACCATGACCTGTCATATCAAGCACCGTACCATCATCCTGCGTTTCTCCATTAAAACGCCAGTAAGCAACAAGCCCTTCGCTAGTGGGATCCACATAACAAACGCCATCTTCAATCTGTGCCGATGTACGTGCCACATTCCATACGCGACATTCGCTTATGTAACCATCAAAGAAACGGGCATTACCTGCTGAACGGCCAATGGAGAATGCATCATTCCATGTATGACCATCATAAGCCATACTCAAATTAATAGTTCCACCATTCTTGGTCTCTACGAAATGGATTTGCTCACCGTCCAAATAAAGACGGAGATACTGACCGTCGTATACAGCAGCAAAGTGCAACCAATGTCCGGTAGGAAATTCCTTTTCTACCCACGATTCATAGTGATCTTTCTTATCGGGATGAGATGCTGTACCGATGGAACCTTTCACGAACTGCAACTTATTCACAGGATTACCGGCGCCGTCACCAAAACGGAAGAGGAAGTTTTCTTCGCATCCGCATAATGAACTAATGCCACTGGCATTATTTTCCTGCCCAACCGGGAAAGACTTAGGAAGCACTTTCATTTCCAATGTCATCTGCCCGAGTGCTTTCACCGGACTATTTTCCTGATCACCAAACGAAGGAATATTGAAATATCCCCGGCGTGCCAAATAGGCGGCTTTAATTTCAATCACTTTGGTAAGCATGACATAAGCAGTGCGGGAACTCTCCATAACTTTCAGATCACTGTTTGAAACGGAAGTTATAGTTACGGGAAGACAGTAAGATACACCTTCCTGTAATTTCTCGGAATCAGCAGTCACTTTGATTTGTGTAGACTGGTTTTGTCCGGCAGGAATTATCACTTCACCTGCTTCAAAGCTATAACTGCCTTCGGGTGGCATTTGACAGTTGCGCCCGGTAGAGGCATTGAAAGATTCCAGTAGTTGGGGAGCCACCTGTACGCCTACCGTCACATCGGTTTCCTTTTTATCATTCGCGGTCTCGGTCAATCCTAAAGTAGACTGCCCCTCTACCAGGAATTTTACGTTCGATGAAGTCAGCGTACCGGTCATGTAAACGGCATCACTGTAATCCGGTTCGGTCTTGCAGCCTGATACACAGAGCAACAAAGCCAATAAAGATAAAAGTGTATATTTCTTCATGGTTTTAATTATTATTTAGCATAAACATTAAATACGCCACACTGTAAAGTCGCACCATACCAACCTCCGGCATTGGGAACGGAAATCCGAATATACCGGGCAGTTAACGGGGCATAAAAGACACAAGCCTCCGCATCGCCTTCAACCTCTCCTTGCGACTTCCAGTCTGTACCGTTATCGCTTGTACTGACAGTCATACCTGCAGAAAATGCACCGGCTTCTGTTTCTTCCCAAGTTTCGTAATCGTATCCGGAAGTTGTCATCTTAATGCCATCAAAAGAGTACGGCTTTCCCATGTCAATGTCCAATTGAAGTTCCCCAGAACGATTAGTCATGTAACAATAGGTCTGATAATTCCCATCAAAAATCGACTCAATAGGATCATACCAAGATTGAACAGCTCCATTGGTTGTCGCCGTCCAGCCGGATTGGTCAGCCACCAATGTACCGGTACCGGTATATTTGGTCGCTTCATGGTTCATATTATCCTCCGTTACGGTAATGGTCAGGAAAGAAGGTGCTATCATATTGGTACTCAACTCCGTATTAGGGCCTTCCGCTGATGCCAGACGCAAAGGAATGATGTATCCCTTTTCACTCTTAAGCGTAGAAAGTACGCTAGCGTCATCCGTCAGTTTCACATGCACCATGTCAGCGACGACCATTTCCCCGGCAGGGATAGTCATCTCGGCATTTTCCAGTACAATGGCTTCGGCGGGCATAGCTTCAAACTCGGTGCCATGCTCTTCATTATAGGCAGCAATCAGAGAGTTGTCCACTTCCACCGCCACCTTAATGATACCTTCCGCTTTCTTCGAGCATTTTACCGACCATTTAAAGTCTACGTTGCTGACTGTGCCAATGGGAGTCTGCACAATCTTATATGCACTGGAATTGTCCAATGTATATACCCGGTTAAAAGGATCACCATAGACATCATAAGCCTCATCGTCACCACAAGCGGCAAGACCGATGCCACAGAGGGCGAACATACCTATATAAAATAGATTTTTTCTACTTTTCATTGTCATCTTTCATTAAAAGGTTAATTAATGGATAGCCGGATTCTGTATTTGAATACACTGACGGAACCGATAGTAAGGTTCAGGGTTGTATTCATGTACATTATAGTCACGATGGATAAAGAATGCGCCAAAGCCACCTTTACGTTTGCCATTCGCGGGCTTGTAGCGTGCCTGGTTGTACATAGACTGCATATCTCCCTGCCAGTTATCACCCATATTGCAACAGTACACCACTTTTTCATCAGGCCATCCGCCTGCTCCCGTACCACCGCTATAAGCTTGAAGGAAGCAATAGTTACTATACGGGATAAGGCTAGTCATGCTGGTACTGGTCTGGTCGATATTGAGCATTTTATCACAGATACCTTCCTGTGAAGCGATTTCTTTGCCATAGCGTTCTTCGATGAGCTGTAAACGTTCTTCCTTAGTGATGTCCGGATTCGGTCCCATGTACTTTGCCATGTGTTTGTAAAAATATTCAAAGTTAGAGTCACTCAAGAAGTCACCTTCCGGCTCATAGTCCGCATCAAAACCGTCGAGATCGTTCAGAAATACCTGATCGAGGAAATATTCGGCATACATTTCAAAAGAACGATTGAGTGCGGCAGTCCGTTCTTCGCCACTCGGCATTGCCTTCGCTTCATTGTAAGCCTGCTTGAAAGCATGGTCATCTGTTTCCGCATCGATACGGGTGATTGCCACACAAAGCATCTTGGTTCCTTTCACTTTCTGCACGAAGCGGATTTCTTCCCAAATCTCCGTATTTTCTGTTGCCGGAATGCCACCCCACATAGAGCAAATATCAAGGCTGTCAGGTAATCCCATAAAACGAACAGCGGCAGAGTTCTGCGCTCCATACTGCGCAAACCATCCGAAAGCAATTTCGTGCTCGCTCGCTTTGTAGTCGCGTAAGTTCTGGTAGTATTGGTCGTCGTAAGTCAGCGGTCGCTGAATGGTCAACGACTCAATGTCTGTATTACATGAGGCCATCATACCGCCCACAGTCAGTGCGGCCAATATGTATTTCATTGTTTTCATATTCTGATTACTTAGTTAGATTGTTCTACATTATATATCTGATTACCTTTTCACATCCCACCAAAGGCGTGTGCCGGCAATATCCGTACCTTTCAACAGGGAAACAGCAGCTTGTGTGTTCTCGCCATTGTCAGAATATTCCTTCGTAGGGAACTTCAAACGGCTGATAAGCTCTCCAGTGGCAACTTCTCCACCGGAAGCATTTGTGTTGATAGTCACAATGCCGGGATAACCAGTACGCCGCATCTCGCTCCACGCTTCTTGCCCGTCCGGGAAAAGAGCAATCCATTTCTGCACCATAATGCGCTCGAGTTTCTTCTCGTCAGAAGCCGATTCATCCCACTTCACAGTCAAAGTCGAAACCATACGACTTACATCGGTATTACGTCCGTTTGTCGGATCAATGAATGAAATTGACGGTACATTTACATCATTATCAAGATAACTCTCCACACCGGAAGCACCTTTGGAGGAAAAAGAGGTCTTCACACCTTCTTCGTAATATTCCTTCACAGTCTTATCTCCCAAGTTTAAACGCAGTTTAGCTTCAGCCAAAAGGAAATATGTTTCAGCGGCATCCATCCAGATAATAGAGCTAGCCTGTCCTACGTTCATGCTAGACGCTGCTTCAGACAAAGTGCCCTGACTACGGCTGGTTTGTCCGTTACGGACTCCATGATATGCTCCATCCTTCTTCGCAACCTTGAAGTAAGATGCCAAACGCGGATCCTGTAAGCCTTTCAAATAGCAATCCATAGTGGCACTCATTCGAAAATCATTGAAACTTTCAAATGCTTCCCACCACTCATTGATGAAAGAGAAGGATACTGACTGTTTCAAAACGGCATTGTCACTAACGGAAGTCATTAACCCGATAGTATGATCTATTGCTGCTTTAGCTTCATCCAGGGCCTTTGTCTGATCCACATAAGAAATACGCATTGCCAGACGGAGACGGAGAGTATTAGCAAACTTTATCCAATTCGCCACATTACCATTGTAAATATAGTCATAGTCTTCCAAGTAAGGCTCGGAAGTACGACTGTTGTAGCTGGTGAGCACCTCAATGGCATTTGACAATTCTTCAAAGAAACGATAATATACATCCTTTTGGCTATCGTAGGCTACTTGAATGCCAGTACCAAACTTTGAATAAGGGATGGGACCATACTTATCTGTAATACGACTCATACCGAACACCTTGACAATAGTAGCCATAGCGCGTGCGGGGGATGTTCCACTAGTACAATCCACGACTTTCCGCCATGGCTGCATCACCTCTGTATAAGCGGTGCTAAACGGAGAGTTGTACCACTGCGGATAGAGTTTGTAACAATCGTTGTCCTGCTCTCCGGCATAGTTCCATGTTTTAATAGGAGCACAGTAGCTGGCAAAAATATCACCGGTCAGCATTTGAGTCTCCTCAAACAAGCCACCTTTGTCTTTACCTACTACGAAAATACCTCTTTCCATCTGCGTGAAATAGGCTCCCGTCAGGAGATTATCGCGTTCCATCTGCTCGGGAGTTACTTCATTCGGATTGATATTCCAACTTTCATAATGGTCGGTACAAGCGGTAAACAACAAGCCTCCGGCAAGCAACACACCATTGAACACTTTCATGCATTTTAATATATGTTTCATCTTATCGATTCTTTAGAAATTGAGTTTAACAGAGAAACCTAAATTGCGTAAGCTCGGCAACATAAAGTAGTCCATTCCGCTGAAATGCGTGCCTGTACTTGCCGTCAGTTCAGGGTCAAAAGGAGCTTTGCAATAGAACATCAGCAGGTTACGTCCCGTAAAGGCTACATTCATGCCCTGTATCCAAGGAACCCACTTCTGAACAGGGATATCATAACCGAGAGACAACTCTGCAAGGCGAACGTTTGTCGCACTATAAACATACATAGAGCCGACACCACTTCCTACAGTGCTATAATACTTCTGTACAGCGGGTACTTTATAACCGTCAATCAGCACATAGCCCAAGTCGCGTGCCTCAGCAGTAGCTGTAGAAACACCGTAAGCATCCATCATCGCCTGTGTCTGTGAGACAACAATACCACCAATACGTGCATTAACCAGACAGCTCAATGTCAAACCCTTCCATGAGAATGAGTTGCGCCATCCCATCATATACTTAGCTTGCGAGTTACCGGCATAAATCCATCCGTCCTGGCGTTCGCCCGCCTTGTTGTCTATAGCTACTGTATTGTTGACATAGTCTACGTCAATATATCCATGGGAGTCGGTGCGAAGTGCAGTCACGTACAAGTCACCAATAGAGCCACCTTCAAAGAGACGCGAATTCACAATTTCCAATCCGCCCAAATCCATCATATCCTGTTTGACAACTTCTCCACTTGATAAAGTAGTCGGTTTCAACAGTTTTTTAATCTTATTGCGATTGATGGTATAAGTAAAGGTAGAGTTCCATTTTACCGGTCCGAGCGGCTGGTTTAATGTCAGGCTTGCCTCAATACCTTTGTTATCCACTTGTCCGCCATTGATATAAATAGAAGAATAACCGGAAGAAGCGGAAATCGATGGGTTGAATAATTGGTTGTAAGTAGATGTCTTATAGAGAGAAACGTTCAGCTCCAATCTATCATTCCAAAGATGAGACTGCAAACCGACTTCCCAAGCCTTGGTACGCTCCGGCTTGATATCCGTATTGGGATATGTGGTAGCCGTGACGGGAGAAGCCGATTCGTATGGGTAAGTCTGATAAGCAATGTAGCGTGTAGGGGCATTACCTACCTCACTGTATGAGCCGCGTACCTTCAAGAAGGTAAGCACATTGTTCTTGATGGGTAGTAACTCTGTCAAGATAGCAGAAACACCCACCGACGGATAAGCAACCGACTTCGTATCGGTCCATGCCAAAGCAGACGACCAGTCAACACGTCCTGTTACGTCCAAGTAGAGTTTGCTCTTCCAACCCAGCTGCGCTGTAGCAAAGATAGATTGCGTCTGATCGTGATAGCCATCCTGCTGGAATTTCACGGCAGACTGCATCAGGTTGAGCATTGTAAATCCATCTGCCACAGAATTCAAGCTACCTCCTACATCGTAATACTGGTAGTTGACATCCTGAATACTGGTACCTAGTGTAGCGGTCAGTGAAAAGTCGCCGAAATATTTGTCGATATTCAGCATCACATCGCCATAAAGTTGACGAGTGGATGCATCACCTTTATAATATCCTCCAAATTTCTGGCAGAAAATATTATCGGTAGATGCAGCGTATTTCTTTTCGTACAGAGCCGACGTATAATCCATTTTGGCACGCGCACCTAATGTAATGCCTTTCATAATTTCGAAACTCAAACCTCCACTCATGAGGAAACGGTTCTTGTGATTGATAAAATTGTCGCGATTGACAATCCAATAGGGGTTCTGCATGGCAATACCCTGATTACCCCAAGGCCAGTATTGTGTTTTGAAGTTACGGGCTTCGTTGTACATTTCAAACTGCTGAAGCATTTCCAAACTATAGCTCGGCGACATCAGATAGATAGGAACAATCGGATTGAAATACTGTCCCTGTGACACCATGTTCTGTTCACGCACATTCATATAGCTTGCGCTTAGGTCGAGACGCAGACGATCATTGAGCATGCTAGTCGTATTACGGATAGTGAAATTATAGCGATCCAACGTATTGTTCGGAACAATACCTGCCGCATTGGTAGCAGCCATAGAAAGGAATATCTGGTTCTTCTCATTACCATTACTGATGGTCAAAGAGTTGGTTTCGTTCCATCCAGTCTGATAGAAGTCCAACGGGTCGTAACTGCTGGCTTGTCCCAATTTCTGTCCCCAGCTTCTTATTTCTCCCGTAGTCGCACCATAAGTGTTTTGAAATTCCGGAGTTACAAACGGATTGAAGAATGAGGTATTATTGGCATAGTTGACACGAAGCTTATCTTTCGATCCTTTCTTTGTGGTAATCATGATAACACCATTGGCGGCATCACTACCATAGAGTGCGGAAGCGGCAGCACCACTCAACACAGACATAGTTTCAATATCTTCGGGGTTAATCATGGAAGCACCGTCACCGGATTGGCCCATACCGGTCATAAAGTCGTCCGGTTGTGTCGTTTCCAATGAAGGCATCGGAATACCATCGATTACATACAGGGCGTTATTATTTCCGGAAAGAGATTTCGCACCACGCATCACTACCTTAGCTCCACCACCGATACCGGATGAGCTGGAATTGATGACAACACCTGCTATCTTACCGGACAAACTATTTACGAAATTGGCATCCTTGACACCGACAATTTCACTGGCAGAAACTTCTTGGACATTATAAGACAGTGCTTTCGCCTCTTTACGAATACCAAGAGCGGTAACCACCACTTCGTTCAACACTTGCGAATCATCTTCCAAGGTGACATTCAATACCGGACCGGAGACGGGTAATTCCTTTTTCTGATAACCCACATATGAGAATAGCAATACCGGGCTGGCAGTCTGTGGGGTCAATGTATAGTTTCCGTCAAGATCGGTCACCGTTCCGTTAGTGGTTCCTTTCTCCATAATAGAGACCCCAATCAGCGGTTCGCCATTCTTGTCTTTTACCGTACCTGCAACGGGTTTTGTTTTTTGTTGAGTTACTTTCGTTTCTTTAGCCGTCAGTACAATCTTATTATCCAATATTTTATATTCGACATTTGTACCTGCAAAGACCTGTTCCAACACCTGAAAAATATTCTTCTCGGAAGCTGAAACCGATACCCGGCGATTAAGGTTAAGATTCTTGCTATTTATAAAAAAGCTGAATCCTGATTCACGTTCAATCTTGTGCAGCACTTCTTCTATAGTACAATCGTTAACCCGTAAAGTGATAGAAGTTTTTTGCGCATATCCATCTGATGCATACGCTAGTCCGGCTGAACAAATAAGGAGTATAAATAGTAATTTCATAGCCAATGATATTTCCTTTAAGGTCCGTCTAATAGACTTTAATCCTCCAAGAAATTGGACGATACAATAATTTTGCATAAATTTGTAACGAGTTTAATTAGAAAATTGGTAGTTATACTTGTCGGGAAACAAGTAGGTTCACAATTACTGAAGCTCATACGGGAGGATACGGCCAATATCATCCCGTATTTTTTTTTGGTTGCTAGGGATCTTTGTTTTTCATGGCAATAAGTTTTTGGGAATTAAGGTTTTTATCTTTTAGTACTAAATAAATATCTCTATCTTTATTTTCTCTTTACCGGCATCTGCGTTATTATTCAGATAACGCCAACGAACTTTCGAGGAGGCACTGATAAAGTTAAGTACCTGTTCCAGATTCCGGTTGGTAAATGTTCCGGAGAATGAGTCGTCACGAGGTACATTCTCCTGTATGACAAATTCGGCATTGTATCTATCTGCCAAGATATCCAGTGCATCCCGTAATGACGTTTGATGGAAAATGATTTTACCATCTTTCCATGAAAGGTCTCTCTCGCCGGAAGTTGGATTTTCCGCCTTTATCGCCGCGAGGGGAAAATAGACCAGCTTCTGTCCCGGAGCCATCACAATATACTGAGGTTGTTGACTGGCGTTGTTGAATTCGAAATTAACTTTCCCTTCAACTAAAGTAGTAACTACCTCATCTGCTTCTTTGTATGCCTTTACATTGAATTTTGTACCCAGAACTTTTATGGCAGACTGGTGAGCGGTAGAAACTATAAACTGTTTTTCCGGATTTTTCCGGACATCAAAATAGGCTTCTCCATCAAGTTCCACAGTACGTGTACGGGAAGAAAAATGGCTCGGGAAAGTCAATGTACTTTTTCCATTTACCCATACTGTAGTTCCGTCAGCAAGTGTAACCAATGTACGTTGTCCGGCTGGCACGTAAACTGTCTGCATTTCTATATCCTCTTTTTGGAGAATCTGTATCATTGCATAACTTAATCCGAAAGCTACGACAAACACTGCCGCAATCCGCAAGATTCGTTGTGTAACAGGATGCAATGAAATTGTTTTTTTTGTCTTCTTTGAGAATGCGCCTGTATCTTGCCAAATGAATGCATCATAACTCTTACGAAGAGAAATGAATTCTTTAAGATTGGCTGCATCTGCATCAATCCATGCAGCAACGTCTTCCTTTTCCTTTTGGGATGCCTTGCCTGCAATATATTTTAATAGTAATTCCTGATCCATACAATAAATAATTTATGAGTAATGAGAATAGGGGTATTATTCCCCTTTCATTAAGAATACCACTCACTAAAGAGATTCCCTAGTAAGAAATGTGATTTTTTTTGTTATTGCTTAAAAAAATAGCAAATAAGGAGGTCTTTTCCTTCTTTTCAGATGAAAAAGAAAAGGAATGGAGCATAATCTTTTAGATTATCACGCAGTATTTTAACTGCTCTGCCGATATGATATTCTACTCCTTTTACACTAATGCCCAGTTCTTCGGCTATTTCTTTATGGGATTTTCCATCCAGGCGATCGCGGATGAAAGCAGTACGAGTTTTTTCCGGCATGCTCTCCAGTAATGCGTGCACTTTTGCCCGTAATTCTTCTGATAATATTTCCTTCGGGTCACAGGCTTCCAATGTTGATATACGAATTTCCAATTCACGCTGTCCCTTATCAAGCAAAGTTTGAAAAACATTCTCCTGTGCTTGTATATGTTTCAGGTAATTGAGTGATTTACTGCGAATATAAGTAATTAAGATCGCTTCAACACTTGGGATTTCCCGTTCTTTACTTAGTTCCCATAAATGGATAATGGCTTCCGAAACAATATCTTCTGCTACTAAGTCATTATGGACATAGGACAAGGTAAATAGGAAGGCTTTCCTATAATAAGCAGTATATATCGAGTTGAAGTTGATTTGAGCCATTCGCCAGTATATCCATAAGTATTAAATGCTGCAAAGAAATATATTTTACTTATAACAAGAAAACTTTTTAGGAAAAATTTAAATTTGGCTAAAATACCTTTTTCTTGTAAAGAAGAAAAGAAATGCCCTGATATAATGCACGCCAACATCAATAAAAGAA
>OOCZ01001551.1_pt1 | contig 14184 bp, 10 predicted proteins | sample 1671631 | NCBI WGS metagenome assembly OOCZ01 (sample SAMN06348176, study PRJEB24527) | human gut metagenome | reverse complement strand
CGCACCTCGCTCGCCGTATCGGCACTTAGAATTATGCGGTATTGCCCTAAAAATATACGGTAAAACGCGCATGTCTATCTGCGGGCGGTGCGCCATAACAATCAGGCGGCGGGAAACAGAATCCCGACCGGGAAAGGAAAAACAATGAAACGTATTCTGGTCGTAGAAGACGAAGCCAGCATCCGCGAACTTGTGGCACTGAACCTGAAAATGACAGGCTGGGAAGTATTGGAAGCCCCCAGCGCGGAACGTGCGCTGGAGTTGATCCAGAAAAATCCCCCCTGCGATGTAGCACTGCTGGATATCATGTTGCCGGGTATGGATGGGTTTTCGCTGTGCGAAACCATCCGCCACGGCGACCCGTACATCGGTATTATTATGGCGTCCGCCAAAGGGCAGGAGAGCGATAAGATCCGCGGCCTTTCCATCGGCGCGGATGATTATATCACCAAGCCGTTCTCGGTGTCGGAGCTGATGGCCCGCGTGGAAGCGCTGGCCCGCCGAGTGCGCCGCAGCGCCACTGCGGACGATGAACAGGCAGGCTCCGAGCCGGATCAGCTGGTCAGCGGCCCCTTTGTGCTGGATGAAAAAAGCCGCGTGCTGTACAAATCCGGCAAGCCCATTGACCTGACCCAGGTGGAATTTCAGATCATGGAGCTGTTTTTCCGCAACCCCGGCACTGCCCTGGTGCGCGAAAAGATCCTGGAAGGCGTTTGGGGCAAGGGGTATTTCGGCGATGTCAAGATCGTGGATGTCAACATCCGCCGCCTGCGCATGAAAGTGGAAGATGAACCCAGCAGCCCCCAGCACATTTTGACCGTCTGGGGCTATGGCTACCGCTGGAACGCATAATTACCGCATTTTTATGGAAAGGGGGCTGCCGCCTGTGCAGAGCATTACCCGCCGCTGGCTGCGCGGCAGCCTGCTGATTACCATTTGCATCTTGGCTGCGGCGCTGGGGCTGTTTTTGTATTACAGCCACCAGAATTTGTACGGCGGGGTGCAGCGTGCCATGCAGGCGCGGTTTTCCACCGTGGAGGGACGTTTGCAGGCAACCGGCACCGCCGGCAGCAGCCAGGCAACGTCTGAAAGCCGCAGCCAGTCACTGCGCCGCACGGTGGAACAGTTTGATGAAAAAGATAAGTTCGAGTTCATGCTGTTGGACTCCTCCGGCGTGGTGCTGGCAACCTCCAGCGGCACCATGAACAAGAATCTGCTGAGCGAGGGCAGGGATTTTTATCAGGCTGTCACCGGCTCCACCGGCAGCGGCATGGTCACTTTCCGCACAGCGGACGGCGAACACGTGATGGCTGTTACCAGCCTGGTGCCTTATGCGGCGGGCAATGTGACGGCCATGCGCCTTGTTACCAGCCTGACGCTGGTGGACCGCCAGTGGTACAGCACGCTGATGGTTTCGTTCGGCGTGGCGGCGGTGGTGCTGGGGTTTGCGGTGTTCAGCGGCCTGTTTTTTATCCGCACCATTGTGCGGCCGCTGGGCCAGGTGGAAGCCACCGCCAATCGCATTGCCCACGGCGATTTGACTACCCGCCTGCCGGATGCCCCGTATGACGATGAGATCGGCCGACTGTGCAAAGCCATCAACCAGATGGCCGAGGACCTGACAAAAACGGAACGGATGAAAAACGAGTTCATCTCCTCTGTCAGCCACGAACTGCGCACTCCGCTGACCAGCATCAAAGGCTGGGTGGAAACCATCGCCAACATCCGTGACCCCGATGACGAAAACTACCGCAAGGGTATTACCATTATCCGCAGTGAGACCGACCGCCTGTATGATATGGTAGAGGAACTGCTGGATTTTTCCCGCCTGCAAAACGGCATCAAGCTGAACTGCGAGGTGCTGGATTTTGTGGCCGAAGCCACCGACGCTGCCCTGTTTGTGGAAGCCCGCATCCGGCAGGAGGGGCTGCACCTTGTGTATGACGAACCGCCGGAGCCGTATCCCGTTTGGGCTGACCCCGCCCGCCTGCGCCAGGTGTTTGTCAACGTATTTGATAACGCCATCAAATATTCGCCGCCGGAAGGAACCATTTTCTTTACTCTGACCCGCACCGCCACCACCGTAACGGCCAGCATCCGGGACCAGGGCCGCGGCATTGCGCCGGATGACCTGCAAAACGTAAAGATGAAATTCTTCAAAGCCAAAAACGCCGTGCGTGGTTCCGGCATCGGCCTGGCGGTGGTGGATGAGATCACCAAAGCACTGGGCGGTACGGCGGATATCACCTCAACGTTGGGGCAGGGTACCACCGTTACCATCACCCTGCCCATCTACCACGCTGGGCAGGAACATCTGCACGAGCCGATTTGATCGCAAAAATAAAGGAGAACCCATGCCGCAAGAACAACGTCCAACTGAAAAATTCCGTACCTCTGTGGGCGGCCAGGCCCTGATGGAGGGCATTATGATGCGCGGCCCTGAAAAAATCTGCTGCGCGGTACGCCGCCCGGACGGCACGATTGATCTGAGCTATTCCGATGTGACCACCCACTGGTACAATAAAGTCCCCCTAGTGCGCGGAGTGTGCAATATGGTGGAAAACCTGATGAACGGGTACAAATACCTGATGCACTCCGCCGATATTGCCATGACGGAAGAGGAAAAAGAGGAAGAAAAGCAGAACGAGAGCAAGCTGGACCGCTGGCTGGACGAACACGCCGGCCCCAAGGTACAAAGTGCGCTGATGACCCTTTCCGCCTGCGCAGGTGTAGTGCTGGCAATTTTTCTGTTTACCTTTCTGCCTACGTTCCTGACTGGGCTGGTGGCAAAAGTGATCCCCATGGGGCGCTGGCCGCGGGTCATCTTGGAAGCAGTGCTCAAGCTGGCAATCTTTTTGGGTTACATGTTCCTCTGCACCCGCATGAAGGAAATCCACCGCATGTTCCAGTACCACGGGGCTGAGCACAAAACGATTGCCTGCTATGAGGCAGGTGAGGAATTGACGGTTGCTAACATCCGCAGACATACGCGGTTCCACCCCCGCTGCGGCACCAGTTTTTTGATTCTGGTCATTCTGGTCAGCATTGTGCTGTATGCGGTGCTGCCGTGGAGCGGTACCATGCTGCGCGTGCTGTACAAGCTGGCCATGCTGCCGCTGCTGGTGGGCATCTGTTATGAGATTTTGAAGTGGGCAGGGCGTTCCAACTCGCTGCTGGCACGGGCTGTTTCGGTGCCGGGGCTTTGGCTGCAGCACCTGACGACCTTTGAGCCGGAAGATGACATGATTGAAGTGGCCATCGCCGCCGTTACCCCCGTACTGCCCAAAAAGCCGGAGGACGGCCAATGGTAACGCCGCTTGCCCCACAGCAGCTGGCGGGCATTCTGCCGCGCCAGGCTGTGCGCATGGTGCAGGATGCTCTGCAGGCCGCAGGCTGCCCCGATGCTGATTACGACGCCCGCGAACTGCTGCGCATTGCCGCTGGAAAAGATCCGCGCTTGCTGTTTGACCCGCTTACCCGGCCGCAGGCTGAGTGCCTGGCGGAACTGGCGGCTCAGCGCATGCAGCGGGTGCCGCTGCAATACCTGGCAGGGGAGTGGGACTTTCTGGGGTTGACCTTCAAAGTCGGCCCCGGTGTGCTCTGCCCCCGCGCAGACAGCGAGGTGGTGTGCGAAACTGCCATTGAGCTGTTGCAGCAGATGGGAAAACCTGAGCCCCGGGTGCTGGACCTGTGCGCCGGAACTGGCTGCCTGGGCATTGGCATCCGCCATTTTGTGCCAGGTGCCAGCGTGACCTGCGTGGAAAAAAGCCCGCAGGCGCTGCAATACCTGCAAGCCAACGTACATGGCACCGGTGTGCAGGCAAAGGCAGCGGATGTGCTGCAATACTGGCGAGAGCTTATGCCCCAAAGCGTGCAGCTGATCATCTCCAACCCGCCGTACCTGACCGGGGCAGAGATGCAGGCCCTGATGCCGGAGACCGCCCACGAGCCAGCTATGGCGCTGGACGGCGGAACGGATGGGTTGGATTTTTACCGCGCCATTGCCGCCTACTACCGTGATATTGTCTGCCCCGGTGGGTGGCTGGTGTTTGAGATTGGCTGTGCCCAGCGGGCGGATGTGATGGAGATATGCCGCCAAAACGGCTGGCAGCAAGTGCAGGCAAGGAAGGATTACGGCGGCAACGACCGTGTGGTGTACGCCCAACGGGTGAAATAAATCTGATTTTCAACGTTTTGCAGCTGAAATGTGGAAAATGCGAAGAAAATTTTGAAAAGATGACAACAAATGGTTGTAATTTGCGCCGCGATTGGTTATAATAATACCTGATAAACGCAGGACGACCATTTGGATAGCGGCGCACCTGCCGTACAAAATAAAAACAGCACCGCAGTTGCCTGTGGTGCATATGGGATACAACGCACGATCGCTCAGATAAGGAGATATAAACTTATGGCAGCAAAAAAGGAAAGTTCATCCAAGCAGCTCCCCACCGGCCCGGCAGGGGATAAAAAGGCAGCGCTGGAGACGGCACTGGCCCAGATCGAAAAGCAGTTTGGCAAAGGCGCCGTGATGAAGCTTGGGACCAACGTTGCCATGCAGGTGGATGCCATTTCCACCGGCAGCCTGGGGCTGGACCTGGCGCTGGGCATCGGCGGCCTGCCACGCGGACGCATCATTGAGGTATATGGGCCGGAATCTTCCGGTAAAACCACCCTGGCCCTGCATGTTCTGGCTGAAGCCCAGAAGCTGGGCGGCGAGGTTGCCTTTATCGATGTTGAGCACGCCCTGGATCCCACCTATGCCCGCGCCCTTGGCGTTGACATTGACAGCCTGCTGGTCAGCCAGCCGGATACCGGCGAGCAGGCCATGGAAATCTGCGAAGCTCTGGTACGCTCCGGCGCGATTGACGCTATTGTTGTGGACTCTGTTGCTGCCATGGTGCCCAAAGCCGAAATTGAAGGCGAAATGGGCGATTCCCACGTTGGCCTGCAGGCCCGCCTGATGAGCCAGGCTCTGCGTAAGCTGACCGGCATCATCGGCAAAACAAACACCGTCTGCATCTTTATTAACCAGCTGCGCGAAAAAGTCGGTGTGATGTACGGCAACCCTGAAGTGACCACCGGCGGCCGCGCCCTGAAATATTATTCCTCTGTACGTATTGATGTGCGCCGCATTGAGGGCCTGAAGGACGCCAGCGGTTCCTTTATCGGCAACCGTACCCGCGCCAAGATCGTCAAGAACAAAGTGGCACCCCCGTTCCGTGAGGCCGAGTTTGACATCATGTTCGGCGAGGGAATCTCCAAACTGGGCGAAATGATCGATCTGGGTGCTAAGCTGGGCATTGTGCAAAAGAGCGGCGCATGGTTCAACTATGGCGATATCCGCCTGGGCCAGGGCCGCGATAACGCCAAGCTCTACCTGAAAGAACACCCTGATGTGGCTGCTGAGATTGAAAAGCAGGTGCGCGAAAATGCAGACCGTCTGCTGGCGGCCGGCAAAAAGGGAACCGTGAAGCCGCTGGAGAAGCCGGCTGTTACCCCCGTTGCTGCTGAAGATGCCCCTGCCGCTCCCATGGCGGATGCACCCAAGACCACCGGCAGCGAGATGGACCTCGACATCATGGTTGACGAATAAGCGATGCCGAAGCTGACACAGGTAAAAGAAACAAAAAGAGGCCGCTATGCGCTGTTCTTTGACGGCGAGTTTGCCTTTTCGCTGGACGAGGACACCTTTGCCATGGCGGGGCTGCATACCGGGGATGAGCTGGAAGAATGGCAGATCCATGATCTGCAGACCAAAAGCGACACCCGCAAGGCTGTGGATAAAGCCATGGACCTGCTGGCCCTGCGGGACCATGCAGCCGGGGAGCTTTATCAAAAGCTCTGCCGCAGCTTTGACCCCCACAGCGCTGCCGCCGCCGTGGCAAAAATGCAGGAGCTGAACCTGCTGGATGACGCCGGTTTTGCCCGCCGCCGTGCGGCGGAGCTGCTGCGCAAGCGCAAGAGCCGCCGTGCAATTCTGGATGATCTGCACGCCAAAGGCATTGACCGCGGCGCGGCCGCCGAAGCGGTGGAAGCTCTGTTTGCCCAAAGCGAGGAGGACGAGGAGGAAAACCCGGAGCTGGCCAATGCCCGTGCACTGGTGGAACGCCATTATGCCGCAAAGCTGGCACAGGGCAAATGGCAGCAGGTAGCTGCCGCTTTGGCACGGCGCGGGTTCTCCCACAGCGTGATCCGCCAGGCATTGGCAGATGCCGAGACAGAAGAAACCGAAGCGTAACACAAAAAAGTACACACCGCAGGGGCAAAAAATGCTCCTGCGGCATTGTGGTATCAATGCACCGAACGGATAGCTTTGCCTGAATTTTGCCCAAGCAAGCGGCAGAGCCCAACATAACATACTGAAAAGAGAGACAGGAACAACCATACATGAATATTGCAATTATTTCCCTTGGATGCCCCAAAAACCAGGTCGATGCTGATGTATTCTGCCACGCGCTGATCAAGGCGGGCCACCAGACGGTTGCGGACCCCGAACAGGCGGACATTATTATTGTCAACACCTGCGGCTTTATCCAGTCCGCTAAAGAGGAAGCCATTGAGAACATTTTGATGGCCTGCCAGTATAAGCAGCAGAACCCCAACCTGAAGGTGATCGTGACCGCAAGTCTGGCTGAGCGCTATAAAACCCAGATTGTGAGCGAAATGCCGGAAGTGGACGCCGTTGTGGGCATTGGCTCCAACGCCGCTCTGCCCGCCATTGTGGAGCGCCTGACCGCCAACGGCGCGGGCCAGGTGGAAAGCTATGGCCCCAAATGCGATATGGAGCTGGGCGGTGCCCGTGTTATCAGCACGCCGCGCCACTATGCTTACCTGAAAATTGCCGAAGGCTGCAACAACCGCTGCCATTACTGCGCCATCCCGCTCATCCGCGGCCCGCTGCGCAGCCGCCCCATTGACGACTGTGTTGCCGAAGCTCGCTGGCTGGCCGGGGAGGGCGTGAAAGAGCTGATCCTGGTGGCGCAGGACCCCACCGCTTACGGCGAGGACTGGGGCAAACCCGGCGCAGTTTGCGAACTGTTGGATAAGCTGAACACCATTGAGGGCATCCGCTGGATCCGTGTGCTGTACGCCTACCCGGAGCGTATCTCCGATGAATTCATCGCAGCCCTTGTGCGCAACAATAAGGTTGTGCCGTATCTCGATCTGCCCATCCAGCACTGCGATGACGAGGTGCTGAAAAACATGAACCGCCGCGGCGGCCGCAAAGAAATTGAGGATGCCATCCGCCGCCTGCGCGCGGCCATCCCCAACATCACGCTGCGCACCACCCTGATTGCAGGTTTCCCTGGTGAGACCGAGGAACAGTACAGCGAGCTGTGCGACTTTGTCAAAACCGTCAAGTTCGACCGCCTGGGCTGCTTTGCCTATTCCGCCGAGGAAAACACCGTGGCCGCCAAGATGGACAATCAGATTGACGAGGAAGTCAAGCAGCGCCGCGCAGACCACATTATGGAGCTGCAGGCCGAGATCAGCGCGGAAAAGGAAGCAGAAAAGGTCGGCAAGACCTATGAGTGCATCTGCGATGGCGTGGACGATGAAACCGGCATGTACCTGCTGCGCTCCGCAGCAGACTGCCCGGAAATTGATGGCAGCATCATGACCCCGGCAGATACCCCGCTGGAAGCCGGCGCGTTCTATAACGTTACCATCACCGATGCCGATACTTATGATCTTTATGGTTATGCGGAAAGCAAAGTGGAGGAATAAACCATGAATCTGCCTAACAAATTAACGATGATGCGTGTCATCATGGTGCCGTTCTTTATGGTATTTGCTGCCATGAGCCATATGGGCACGCTCCGGTTCAACGCAACGTATGCCTTGATAGCGGGCATTCTGTTTGCTGTGGCCAGCTTTACGGATTTCCTGGATGGCTACCTGGCCCGCAAAAACCACCTGGTAACGGACTTTGGCAAGTTTATGGACCCGCTGGCTGATAAAATGCTCACCACCGCCGCCATTATTTATATGGTGGTGGACGGTGTCTGCTCCCCCGTGGTGCTGGCCATCATCATGTTCCGCGAGTTTGCTGTGGCCGGTGTGCGCATGATTGCGGCAGAGTCCGGTACCGTCATTGCCGCAAACATGTGGGGCAAGGTCAAAACCGTGCTGCAGATGGTCACCATCATCTTCTATTACTTTGCCATGGCGCTCGCCCCGGCGGACGGCGTTGGGGTTATCAGCTTTACCACCCAGGTGCTGTGCTGGGCCGTTGCTGCCGTTACCGCACTTTCCGGCTGCATCTACCTGTGGCAGAATCGTTCCTGCTTTATGCAGGCAAAATGATGCTGCCCCCTTGCAACCGCTTATCAGGGCGGCTATAATAAATCTGAACGGCTTGCAGGTTTAGCCGCGCCGTACCAGCAAAGTTGGGAAAGGAAGTTCCTGTCCATGCAGATTTTTAATACCATGACCCGCAAAAAGGAAGATTTTATCCCGCAGGAGCCGGGCGTTTATCGCGTTTACGTCTGCGGCCCTACGGTGTATAACTATATCCATATCGGCAATGCGCGCCCCATGATCGTGTTTGACACGCTGCGCCGCTATCTGGAGTACCTTGGCAACAAGGTGCTGTATGTCTCCAATATCACCGATATTGACGATAAACTGATCAAAAAAGGCCAGGAGGACGGCACCACCATGCAGGAGGTTGCCCGCAAGTTCGAGGCCGAGTACATCAAAGATTCCGAGGGACTGAACGTTAAGGCCCCCACCGTGCGCCCCCGCGCAACCGAGCATATCGGTGAGATCATCAAGATCGTCAAGGACCTGGTCGAATCCGGACATGCTTACGTTGCCCACAACGGCGATGTCTACTTCCGCGTTAAGTCTGATCCCGGTTACGGCAAGCTGAGCCACCTGAACCTGGACGACCTGGAAAGCGGCAACCGCGAACTGCGCAGCCAGATGGATGACGACCTGAAAGAAGACCCCGCAGATTTTGCTGTCTGGAAGGCCGCCAAGCCGGGCGAGCCTTCCTGGAACAGCCCCTGGGGCCAGGGCCGTCCGGGCTGGCACATTGAGTGCAGCGCCATGGCCCGTAAGCACCTGGGCAAGACCATCGACCTGCATGCAGGCGGCCAGGACCTGATCTTCCCCCATCACGAAAACGAGATTGCACAGTCGGAGTGCGCCAACGGCTGCACCTTCAGCCATTACTGGATGCACAACGGCTTTTTGAACATCAACAACCAGAAGATGTCCAAGAGCGCCAACAACTTCTTTACCGTGCGTGAAATTGCCGATAAGTACGGCTATGAGCCGATCCGTTATTTTATGCTCACCGCTGGTTACCGCATGCCGCTGAACTATACGGTGGACCTGATCGAGAGCTGCAAGAACAGCTTGGAGCGCCTGTACACCTGCCGCGATAACCTGGATTTTGCCATCCGCAATGCCCATGGCACTGACACTGCCCTGACTGAAAAGTGCGAAGAAGCACGCAAAAAGTTCAAGACCGCCATGGATGACGACCTGAACACCCCCGATGCCCTGGCCGCCATTTTTGAGTTCGTCAAGGACATCAACACCATGTCCGATGCTGCCGATAAGGCTACGTTGGAAAAGGCCGCCGCCACGTTTGACGAGCTGACCGGTGTGCTGGGCCTGATGTACAACCGCAAGGCCGAGGAAGCCCCCGACGAAGTGAAGCAGCTGGTGGAAGAGCGCGCCGCAGCCAAAAAGGCCAAGGACTTTGCCCGCGCCGATGCTCTGCGTGCCAAAATCACTGAGCTGGGCTGGAATGTGATGGACACCGCCAAGGGCCCGCAGCTGACCAAGCTATAATTATTACTGCACAATCACGGCAAAACAAAGGAATTGGAAACAGGGAAGCATCTGCCTCTGCTTCCAGTTCCTTATTTTATTGCAGCGGCAAATACGCTGCATTATCTGGAGAGTTCAGAATGACAAATACCAGAACCAAACAGGAAGAGCGAACGCTGTATATTATATTGGCCGCAGCGCTTGCCGTGCGCCTGCTGCTGGCCCTTGTTACTGAAGGCTACACTTATGATATGAGCTGCTTTGTGGCCTGGGGGGATAAGCTGGCCAGCGAAGGTCCCGCGGCCTTTTACAGCGCCGATTATTTTGCGGACTACCCGCCCGGCTACATCCTTGTGCTGGGGCTGGTCAGCCTGGTGCGCAAGGCGCTCCAACTGAGCTATGAATCCCGCTGGACCTATTTTTTGCTGGCACTGATCCCCGCAATCTGCGATTGTGCCGCCGTGGTGCTGCTGGACCATATCAGCCGCCGGTATATGGGGCAGGGCAGGGCACAGCGCTGCCTGGTGCTGTTTGCGGCGTTCTGCCCGCTGACCTTGTTTGATACCGGCATCTGGAAGCAGATCGATGGGGCTTTTGCGCTGCCGCTGCTGCTCTGCTTCTGGCTGCTGGAAGAGCGCCGCTACCTGCTCGCTGCGGTGCTGTACGGCGTGGCGCTGGCCATCAAGCCGCAGGCACTGTTGGCTGGGCCGGTGCTGGCCGTCTGCTTTTTGGTGGCTATTGCGGATGCCGTGCGGGATGGCAAAAGCCCGCTGAAATCGGTCGGCCAGATTTTTGGCGGTGCTGCGCTGGCTTTGCTGCCGCCGCTGCTGGCGGGCCTGCCGTTTTACGGGGCAAAAAATCTGGTGCCGTCCTTGATCGATAAGTACATCACCACGGCGTCTGGCTACCAGTATGCCACCATCAATGCGTTCAACTGGTTTGCAGCGCTGGGCGGCAACTGGCAGGCGCTGGATGCTTGCCCGGTGTTTAACCTGAGCTGGAAAGTGCTGGGCATTTTCAACATCGCTGTTATCACGGTGCTGCTTGTGGTGCTGGCGGTCATCAGCTGGCGGGCGGGGCGGTTTTCCCCGCTGCTGCTGGCAGCGTTTTACACGGTGGGGATTTTTACCTTTGCCCATTGCATGCACGAGCGTTACCTGGTGCTGGGCATGCTGCTGGTACTGCTTGCTGCGGCGCGCTGGAATGACATCCGTCTGTATGGCGCCGGGTTTGGTCTGTCGATAACGGGCTTCTTGAACCTGGAAACTGTGTATACCCTGGTAGGCAGCGATGACGAGTGGCTCAGCAGCGATACCAGCCGCGAGTTTGCCATGGCAGTCGGCTTTGCCGAAACGGCAGCCTTTGTGCTGCTGGCTTTCACCGCGTGGGCCATCTGCCGCCATGGAGCGATTTCTCCACTGGCAAAAGTGGAAACCATCGAAAAAGATAAAACAAAAACAGTGCAGAAAAAGATGGAACTGTGCACCCTGCGCATTGATCCGCAGCCTGCCTGGACGGCTAAAGAGAAGAAAGCCTTGGCAACGCTGACGTTGATCGTTGCTGTGGTGAGCTTTGCCTACCTTGGCAGCATGAAAGCACCGCAGAACCCTGTGGATGCTACGGACAGCACGGCAACCATCGACTTTACCCCGCAGCAGGACGCGGTGGAAATCTGGGTGTACCCCGGCATTTCCACCGGCGGCAGCCTGCGCATCACGGATGCAGCGGGCAATGAGCTGTACCGGAAGGAACTGAGCTATGCAACGCCGTTCTGCTGGACCAAAACGGCCATCACGGCTCCGGCAGGGCAGACCCTGACCGCAACGATTGAAAATGCGCAGATGTTTGAACTGGCCCTGCGGGATGCCACCGGTGCGCTGGTGCCGGTAACGGGCGGCGATGCCCTGTTTGATGAGCAGAGCGAAGTGCCAGATACCATCAGCCAGCTGAACAGCATGTATTTCGATGAAATTTATCATGGCCGTACTGGGTACGAAATGCTGCACCGCATGACGGCATACGAAACCACCCACCCGCCGCTGGGCAAAGATTTTATCATGCTGGGCATTGCTATTTTTGGAATGACAGCCTTTGGCTGGCGCTGTGCCGGAACGCTGTTCGGCGTGATGCTGGTGCCGCTGATGTGGTGCTTTGCCCGCCGTCTGACCCACAAACGCTGGGCCGGGGCCATGGCAGGTGCGCTGATTGCCGCTGGGTTCATGCGATTTTCCCAAAGCCGCATTGCCACAATCGATATTTACGGTACGTTCTTTATCCTGTTAGGCGCATATTTTATGGTATGGTATTGCCAGAGCGTGCTGCAAAACGGCGTAAACGGCTCGTTGCTGCCCATGGCACTGGGCGGCGTGGCATTTGGGCTTGGGTGTGCATCCAAGTGGACCGGAATTTATGCCGGGGCAGGGCTTGCGGTATTGTACCTGGGTGTGCTGTATGCCCGCTGGAAGCAAAAACAGCCGGGCTTCTGGAAAGAATTCCGGATGGCTGCTGTGGGTGGTGTGGCGTTTTACATCGTTGTGCCGTTCCTGATCTATCTTGCATCCTACCTGCCTTATTGGTGGAAAGACCCTACCTTTGGTTTGCGGGATTGGTGGGATTGCCAAACCTACATGTACTGGTACCATTCCACCCTGAAAGCAACCCACCCGTTTGAAAGCCGCTGGTACACCTGGCTGCTGGACCTGCGCCCAGTGTGGTATTACAAAAATTCTTACCTGGAAGCTGGGCTTCAGGGCAGCATTGCGGGTTTTTATAACCCGGTCATTTGCTGGGCGGGGCTGTTCTGCATTTTGCTGCTGCTGTGGCGCCAGGTTTCGGCTCGCGGCACGGCAAAGGGAGCGGGCGTTCTGATCTTGTACGCCAGCCAGCTGCTTTCCTGGATGCTGGTATCGCGCTGCACTTTCATGTACCATTACTTCCCCAGCTCGGTCTTTGCGTTGACGGCCATTGTGCTGGTTTTAACGCAGATGAAGCGGCAGGACCGCGCCAAAAAGATTGGCGCGGGGCTGTGCATTGCGGCGCTGGTGTGCTTTGCCTGGTTCTATCCCGTTCTGTCCGGCTTGCCCGTGCCGACCCTGTGGGCGCAGAGCACCAAGATTTTGCCGAGTTACGGGTTCTATTAAGGCAGTTACGAGGAGTCTTTTCGGCCTTTTTGAAAAAAGGCCTGGCGAAAAACTTTAATTATTTTCACGAATTACATTATATAAAATAAATGTGCGGCTCCGGGCGGTGAATGTAGCGGGGCCGCACATTTTTGTGTGCAGGAGAATTTGAAGAAAAAGCAATATTTTTAGAGTGCATCTCTAACCTGGCGCTCCGACTTGGCCGCCCTACTGACACTTTAGAAGATCCCCCAAACAAAAACCGCCGCCCTAATCAGGGCGGCGGCCAATCAATAATCTATATGCGATAAGTACCGATCTTCACGCAAGGTAGAGGCTTACGCGGCAAAAATCAGGTTTCCGGCAGGTAGATATGGTGGGGCAAGCCCTCAACATAGATGGGGGTCAGCTCGGCCTGGATCAGCGGCATAGCATAAGCCAGGAACTCCGGCAGCATGGCAGTGTGGTCGGCGTTGACCCATTCCAGCGGAACTTTCTTTTCCAGGTTGGCAACCTCGCTGATGGGGTGCAGGCTGGTGGTACACTGGTACGGTGCGTTGGAAATGCGGTCCAGTGCGACCATTTCGCCGGTGTGGCCCTCAAAAGCGGCCTTGGCGGCAGCACCGCCCACCTGGTATGCCTCGGTGATATCGGTACGGCTGGTCAGGTGGCCAGCGCAGCGCTGCAGGGTGGAAAGCTCAATGCAGCGGGTCTTGGTGTCCAGACGGCGGGCAACGGTGTTGGCCAAAAAGCGTGCCGTGCCGGTCAGGGCTTTGTGGCCGAACGCGTCAACTGCGTGCACATCGTCGGCCAGCTCGCAGACATAGCGGCCATCAGCCAGTTTAACGCCTTCGGAAACAGCAATCACGATGGAAGGCTTTTCTTTCTGCATCCGCTCCACTTTTTCCACAAAGCGGTCTACATTAAAGGGAACTTCGGGCAGGCAGATCATATCCACGCCCTCGCAGTCCTCACCCTTTGCCAGGGAGGCAGCGGCGGTCAGCCAGCCGGCATTGCGGCCCATAATCTCCACAATGGTAACGTACTTGGTGCCATATACGGTGGCATCGCGGATGATTTCCTTCATCACAACGCCAATGTACTTGGCGGCGCTGCCGTAACCGGGAGTATGGTCGGTCACCATCAGGTCATTGTCAATAGTCTTGGGAACGCCCATAAAGCGGATATCGCTGCCAATATGGGCACCGTAATCAGCCAGCTTGCCGATGGTATCCATGCTGTCATTGCCGCCGATGTAGAAGAAATAGCCGATATC
>OOCZ01001547.1_pt1 | contig 14215 bp, 9 predicted proteins | sample 1671631 | NCBI WGS metagenome assembly OOCZ01 (sample SAMN06348176, study PRJEB24527) | human gut metagenome | reverse complement strand
CGCAGCGGCCTGCAAGGAATAAAAAATGCGTCCAGCATTCGCTGGACGCATTTTTTAGGTTTTAAAGTCCGTTGGTGTAACGATACAGGAACGTCACGGCCTCGGCGCGGTTGCAGGAAGCATACGGGGAGAACGTCGTGGCGCTGGTGCCGGAGGTGATACCCTTACCGACGGCCCAGCGGATGGCGTTGTAATAGCTCGCCTCGCTCGTGGCGCCCACATCCTTGAACGGGTTGGAGTAGTAGCCGCTGGGCTGACCCGCGTAGCGGTACAGGAAGGTCACGATCTGGGCACGGGTGCAGACCTGATCGGGGGAGAACGCCGTGGTGCTGGTGCCGGAGGTGATGCCCTTCTGGCTGGCCCACAGGATGGCCTTGTAGTAGCTCGAGTGCGTGACGGCGTTGACATCACGGAACGGGTTGCGGGTGGTGGTCGGCTCCGGGCTGCCGGCGGCGCGCCACAGGAACGTCACGATCTCAGCGCGGGTGCAGGACTTGTACGGGGAGAAGGTGGTGCTGGACGTGCCGTTGGTGATGTTCTTGCCGACGGCCCACTTGACGGAGTTGTAGAAGTAGTCGGTGGTCTTGACGTCGATGAAGTTCATCGTCTGGCCGATCTTGATGGCCACGGTGCCGGTGAGCTGGCGGGTGCCGGTGCCGGTCGTGCCGTAGCGGGCGTAGATGGTGAACGGGATGTAGACGGTCTCGCCGGTCTTGGCGTAGCGGCTGGCAAGGAACGCGACGTCGCTGAGCGCATTCTGGCTGGCGGTGGCGCTGTAGTAGAACTTGTCAGTCGTCTTGACGGAGCCGCCGTAGTTGTAGCCGCTGTAGTAGGTGTAGAGCGAGCCCTCGTTGACGGCAGAGACGGCGCTCTGGTCAAAGGTCACGTAGTCGATGGTGTAGTTGCTGCTGTAGCCCTTGGTGGAGCTCAGGTAGCTGAGGAAGTCGCTCTCGTCGAAGCGGACGCTGTCGCCCTGAGAGACGGTGTACTTGATGTCCTCGCGCACGAGGTTGACGACGACGCTGCCGGAGTAGCTCACGGTCGTGCCGCGGCTCGTGGAGGAGCTGGAATAGCGGGTCGCGTACAGGGTGAAGTTCAGCGTGATGGTCTTCGCGGTGGTCTTGTCGTTGGGGACGAACGTCACGCTATCGAGGTTGGTGACCTTGGTGCGGGTGTTGAACGCACCGGAGGAATTGCTGGTGGACATGGCGGTGCCGCCATAGTACAGCGTGCCCTGCGCGGTGGTGGGCAGGGAGAAGGACACATAATCGAAGGTGACATAGGGATAGGACTTGCTCTTGCTGGCGTCGCCGCGGGCCTCAGCGACCTTGTTCATGAAGTCGTTGAAGTCGCTCTGCGCGAACTGGACGGTCTCACCGGCCACGCCGTTGTAGTTGATGTTGTAGTTCTTCTGGTAGACGCTGATGGTGCCGCAGTAGAGCCTATTGTCGGTGCCCTGCGTCACAACATACAGCGTGCACTTGCCATTGATGAAGTTGGTGTCGGTCAGGGAATAGAGATTGGCGGCGGCAGTGGTGGGATAGTATTTCTGGGTGCTGCCGTTGTTCCAGTCGACAGGCTCGGTGTTCACACCGGCAACATAGTAATACCTTGCGCCGGAGGGAACCTGAACGTAATAGCGATAGGTGTTGCCGTAAGCCGCGACCGGCTCGGGATACTGGTCGGCATAGGTGGTCGAGCTGGGCGTTACGGGAACGTTAAACGTAACGCTGTAGGTCTTGGGAACGTTAGAATTGGCAACGCGGGTGGTCACGGTGGCGGTGAACTTTGCAGTGCCGATGCCGCTGAGGTTTGCCTTGAAGTAAAGATAGCCGGAGCCGCCGGCGGGATAGTTGTACGAAGCATTGCTCGTGCCGACACCGTAGGCAGCGGTAGAGGCGACCTGAGTGACGCCGCTGAGGGAATAGACGGTCTCGTAGGTGTAGGCGGTGCTGTAGGTCTTGTTGATGGCGGCTTGCGCGGCGTTGACAAGATCACTGTAGCTGTAGTTCACAGAAGTGCCGTTCTGAACAGCACTGAGGGTCGCCTCGATCAGGGCGCCGGTAACGGGGATGTTCTGCACATAGTCCTTGCCCTTATAGGTCGCCTTTGCGGTGACAGTGGTAGAGCCGCTTGCTCTGAGCGTTACCGTCGGCGCGGCGGTCGTCTGGTTCGTCACAGTTGCGATGTTGAGGTTGGCGGAAACAAAGGAGTAGGTCGGAGTGACCGGGGTAGCGGGAGAAGTGGAGGTATTCATAAAGTTCGCCGCCAAAGTCGCGGTCTGACCGATCTGCGTCAGCGTAACGCTTGCGGGGACGACAGTGAAGGTATAGGTGTCGGGAAGGCTCTTGACCGTGATGTGGCCACTCGTCTTAGCGAGCTTATCGCCCTCGCTTGCCTTGCAGTAAACAGAGTAATTGGTCGCGGTCGCAACGTTTGCGGGGACCGTCCAGACGAGGGACTTGCCCGTGCCGATCGGAACCTCGGCAGCCTCGCCGATCTTGTAGAACCACGCATAGGTGGCAGCGTTGCTGAGACCGGTGGAGGAAGCGGTGAGCGTGGTCTTGCCGCCGGAGATGACCTCAGTAAGGCTTGCCGCTGCGGTCACGGTGGGGGTGGTGGCGTTGACCGTCACATCAGCCGTCAGCGCGGAATCCTTGACGCGCACGGTCAGCTTTCCGCCCGCGTAAGTGGGCTTCTTGCCCTCGGCATCATCGATCACATAGCCAGTTGCGGAGGCAGACCACTTGTTGTCGCCATCGATCGTCTCACCCGCAAGAAGGGAGATGTTGACCGCGCCGTTCGTCACAGAATAGGTTCTGTTGTTGAAGGTGACGGTGGTGATGTCGCCCGGGAGAAGCTTGTCAGCGATAGAGACATTGCTTTTAACGACCTTAGTCGTAGATCTGGTGATTTCCTGCCCTTCGATCGTCACCTTGTACTCGATCGTTAAGGTGCAGGAGACTTCTACATTTTCCGCCTTGTTGGAGGCGGTCAGCGTTCCTGTCGTGGCACCCGTGCCGGCAGCGCCGGAAAAACCGGGAGTGCTCCAACTATAACCGATTACGTTTACATCGGTGGCAGTTACGCCATTATCCGTGACGGTGGGGGCGGTTGCGGTAACGGTGAATGTGGTCGAGTCGCCTCTTGCAAGGGAGGACGCCGACGTGGTGATGGCGTATGTGCCGCCAACCTCGACACCTTCCGCCCTTGCAGGCACGACGACGAGGCTCAGGACCAACGTCAGAGCCAATAGCAAGGAGAGAAATTTTTTCATGTGATCTTCATCCTTTCGTGTTTGTTGTTGTCGGCTCCGCGCGCACAGAGCCTTTCTCATACACATACATTTTACCATGCCGCGGGAAATAAGGGAACAGGAAAATGGAAAATTCATAAATTCTTTATCTTCCCTCTTCGCCCAGTTTCCCTTTGCTTCCTTAATTAGACGCAAGAAACGTCTGTTTTGTTTCACAAAACCCGAAAATTTCCCAAAAATTTTTTACGCCGCGAAAAACCGCACATACACGAACACCCCCAGAGCGATCTGCGCAAGTAAGATCGCGGGGATGCCGAACTTGAAGTACCAGTGCCGCGTTTTGTGGTGAAAGACCCTCATTGCGAAAAGAGCACCCGCGCTGCCGAGCAGCAGCGCGAGTGCAAATAGAGTCTTTTCGGGCACGCGCCGCGCGCCCTGAATTTTGGCGCGGCGCTTGTCTGCGCCGTAGACGCAGAACGTCAGAATATTGATCGCGGCGAGATAGATGACAAAATATCTCACTTTTCGAGCTTGCTGAGCTCCACAGCCGCCGCCGCGCCGAGGCGGGCGTTGTTGAACACGAGCTGGATGTTGGAATCCAGGCTGTCGCCGCCGGTCAGGTCCTTGATCTTGGCGAGCAGATACGGCGTCGTGGCCTTGCCGTGGATGCCGTCCTTCTTCGCGTCCTCGACGGCCTCGGCAATGGCCTTGTCGATGACTTCCTTGTCCATGGAGTACTCTTCGGGAATCGGGTTCGTGACGAGTAAGCCGCCGCGCAGACCCAGCTCGCGCTTGACGTGAAACGCCTTGGCCAGCTGCTCGGGCGTGTCGAGCTCGTAGTCGACGCCAAAGCCGGACTTGCGCGTGTAGAACGCAGGCAGCTCGCTCGTGCCGTAGCCGATGACGGTCACGCCGTGGGTCTCGAGATATTCGAGCGTCAGACCGAGGTCGAGGATGGACTTCGCGCCCGCGCACACGACCATGACGGAGGTGTAGGCCAGCTCTTCAAGGTCAGCGGAGATGTCGAACGTCTCCTGCGCGCCGCGGTGCACGCCGCCGATGCCGCCGGTGGCGAACACGCGGATGCCCGCCATGTCGGCGATCATCATCGTGGTGGTGACGGTGCACGCGCCGTCCTTGCCCTGCGCGACGAGCACGGGCAGGTCGCGGCGGGAAGCCTTCGGGATGCCCGCGCCGGTGCGGCCGAGGTAGTCGATCTCTTCCTTGGAAAGGCCCGCCTTCAGGCGTCCGCCGATGATGGCGATGGTCGCGGGCACGGCGCCCGCGTCGCGAATGATCTGCTCGACCTTGAGCGCGGTCTCCACGTTCTGCGGGTAGGGCATGCCGTGGGAAATGATGGTGGATTCGAGCGCCACGACGGGCTTACCGGCGGCAAGGGCCTCGGCAACCTCGGGGGCGATATCCAGATACTTGTTCATAGTTAAAATCCTCCTGTAAAGTAATAGGTGAAAGTTTCACGTTTACCTTTTGAGGTAAGGTTGTATGATAACATACAACTTGTCAAAAGTCAATACAAAGCGGGGCTTGAATTTGCACGGGAAGTGGCATATAATACCTCTATTATCCCGTGAAAACCCACAAAAGGAAGGAAAATTATTATGGAACGAGTGAGAATTGCCGCGCTCTTCGCCGACAAAGAGCAGTACGGCGGCGCAAGCGTCACCGTATGCGGCTGGGCGAAGACCATCCGCGATATGAAGACCTTCGGATTCATCGAGCTGAACGACGGCTCGTGCTTCCGCAATTTGCAGGTCGTGATGGATGCGAATTCTCTTTCTAATTATAAGGAGATCGCCGCGCAGAACGTCGGCGCCGCGCTCATCGTGCGCGGCACCGTCGTGCTGACGCCCGAGGCCAAGCAGCCGCTCGAAGTCAAGGCAACAGAGATCGAGATCGAGGGCGTGTCCTCCCCCGACTATCCCCTGCAGAAAAAGCGCCACAGCGTCGAATATCTGCGCACCATTCAGCATCTGCGCCCGCGCACGAACCTCTTCTCCGCGGCTTTCCGCGTGAGAAGCGCGGCGGCCTACGCCGTGCACGAGTTCTTCCAGAGCCGCGGCTTCGTCTACGTCAACACCCCCATCATCACCGGCAGCGACTGCGAGGGCGCGGGCGAGATGTTCCAGGTGACGACGCTCGACCTTGAGAACCCGCCGAGAACGCCCGACGGCAAGGTCGATTACAGCAAGGACTTTTTCGGCAAGAAGACGAGCCTGACCGTCTCCGGCCAGCTCAACGCCGAGAACTTCGCTATGGCGTTCGGCGACGTTTACACCTTCGGCCCCACGTTCCGCGCCGAGAATTCCAACACCGCGCGCCACGCCGCCGAGTTCTGGATGATCGAGCCGGAGATGGCGTTCTGCGACCTCGACGGCGACCTTGAGGTCATGGAGGCGATGGTCAAGCATATCATCCGCCGCGTGATGGAGCGCTGCCCGGACGATCTCGCGTTTTTCAACAGCTTTGTCGACAAGGGTCTGCTGGAGCGTCTCCAGCACGTCGAGAGTTCCGACTTTGGCCGCGTGACGTATACCGAGGCCGTCAAGCTCTTAAAGGAGAGCGGCCAGAAGTTCGACTACCCCGTCGAGTGGGGCATCGATCTTCAAACCGAGCACGAGCGTTACCTGACCGAGCAGATCTTCAAGCGCCCCGTGTTCGTCACGGACTATCCGCAGGAGATCAAGGCGTTCTATATGCGCCTCAACGACGACGGCAAGACCGTTGCCGCGGCGGACTGCCTCGTTCCGGGCATCGGCGAGATCATCGGCGGCAGCCAGCGCGAGGAGCGCATCGAGCTGCTCGAAAAGCGCATCCGCGAGCTCGGCATGAATCCCGAGGACTACTGGTGGTACTGCGACCTGCGCCGCTACGGCTCCTGCCGTCACGCGGGCTTCGGCCTTGGCTTCGAGCGCATGGTGATGTATTTAACGGGCATCGGCAACATCCGCGACGTGGAGCTGCATCCGAGAACGGTGGGCAACGCAGACTTTTAATTCTTCAAAAAACAAGGGACACGGTTTCCGTGTCCCTTGTTTTTTGAGAATTACACTCCGCTTCGTGCCTTGCCGCCCAAAGGGCGGCTTCGACACGCGCGGAGCGAGAAGAGTTTTTGGCACGCGCATGTCGCGCCAAAAAACGATTCGAAATCATTTCGCGTCTGCGGATGCGAAAAGCTGTGACGCTTTCATTATTTGTGGTAAATAGTTACAAATGGGAACAAAAGCGCCAAAGGTGTAGTCAAAAGAAGTGAAGTCTGCTATAATGACCGCGCAGTTTTGAGAGAGGAGATTTTGACATGAAACACTTTTTTGCACTGCTGCTCAGCGCGCTGATGGTGCTGTCGCTGCTGACTGCCTGCGGCGACAAGGTGACGCCGTCCGACGGCGACGATCAGACCGTCACGGACGAGAATGGCAGCGACACCGACAACAATACTGACGATACAACTGATCCCTACGACGCCGTGCGCAGCTACTGGTCCGAGGACCAGCTCACGCAGGCCTGGGGGCCGGATCAGGTGGTGGAGCACCTCTTTTTCCACCCGATCATCGCCTACCCGCAGTGGGCCTTCCATGACTGCAATGCCAGTCAGGACCAGCGCTACGGCCTCGACGACTGGATGGTGACGGTCGACGAATACAACAAAATTTTGCAGTCCGTGTACGACAAGGGCTACATCTTAGTCGCGATGGAAGACGTCTGGAGCGAGGTGACGGACGAGTCCGGCACGCACATGGTGCGAAACACCCTGATGCTGCCAGAGGGCAAAAAGCCGCTCATCATCAGCTTTGACGACGTGAACTACTACCCCTACATGCTCGACGAGGGCTTCACGAGCAAGCTCGTCGTCGGCGAGGACGGCGAGATCTGGGCGCAGTGCACCGATCCGTACACAAATGAGACCTTTTTGACCAAGGAACTCGACGCAACGCCCATTCTCGACCAGTTTGTCTACGAGCACCCCGACTTTTCGCTGAACGGCGCGAAGGCCATCTTCTCGCTGACGGGCTATCAGGGTATTTTAGGTTACCGCACGCAGGATGACCGCGACATCGCGGCAGATTCGCCCGACCGCCCCGCGTTCGATGCCTACCGCGCGAGCGAGATCGAGGCGGTCAAGCCCGTCATCGAGCGGCTCAAGGAAACGGGTTGGACGTTCGGCAGCCACACCTGGGGCCACATCCGCCTCGACACCAAATCGCTCCAGACCGTCATCAACGACACCGAGCGCTGGGCGGACGAGGTCGGCTCGCTCGTCGGCCCCACGCAGATTTTGTTCTATCCGCACGGCGGCCGTCCCGACGGCGATGACTGGCACCAGACCGGTGAGCGCTTCAAGTACCTGCAAAGCCAGGGCTTCCGCATCTTCGCGAGCGTCGGCACGAGTTCGTTCAGCTATGTGAAGCCCGACATTTCCGCCGTCATCTGCGACCGTCTGCATCCGGACGGCACCACGCTGCGCCACTCGCGCAGCCGCTATCTGCAATTCTATAACGCCGAGGACATCATGGATACGCAAGTCCGTCCTGATCTCGGCGTAGACTGGTGAGGAGGCGTTTTTATGGCAACGTTAGAAGAACTCAAGGCGAAGGCCGTCGCCATGCTGGACATGGCGTATGTGCCGTATTCCCACTTTCCCGTGGGCGCGGCGCTCGAATGTGAGGACGGCGCGGTCTTCACCGGCTGCAACATCGAAAATTCGAGCTACGGCCTGACAAACTGCGCCGAGCGCACCTCGGCGTTCAAGGCCGTGAGCGAGGGACACCGGCGCTTCAAGCGCATCGTCATCGCTGGGCGCAGCGACGACTACTGCTACCCCTGCGGTGCGTGCCGTCAGGTGCTCTACGAGTTCGGGCCCGACATGGAGGTCGTGTGCCTGAACAAGGACAACGAGGAAAAGCACCTGCACATCAAAGAGCTGCTCCCCTACGGCTTCGACCAAACGTGGCTTGCAATCGACGAGAAATAACGAAAAAAGAGAGCGGCAGCGCCGCTCTCTTTTTTGTTCGCTTCAGTTGCTTCCAGAGGAAGAGGCTCCAATCGTCACCTCGCCGCTCATCGTTTCGATCGTAAGCTCGCTCACCGCGCCGCCGTCGAGCGCGGGCACGGAGTAGTGCGTTTCGCGGTCGTCGCAGGCAATGAGCGTGCCTTCGCGCTCGGTGAGCGCGGAGCGGAACGCGCCGCTTTTCGTTTCATAGTCGAGAGTAAAGCCGTCCTGCGCGGGAAGGGTCAGATAGATGCTGCCGCTCTCCGTTTCGGCATCAAGGCGCAGCGCACGCTCGGCAGCCAAAATCAGGTTGCCGCTGACGCTTTCGAAGTCCAGCGTGCCGAGCGCGCCGGCGATATCCACCTTGCCGCTCGCGGTTTCGATCTCGGCATTTTCCGCTTCGCCTGCAAGCTCGATCGCGCCGGAGAGCGTCGAAATATCGACCCTTGCCCACGTGCCGTCCACCACGCCCACGCTGCCGCTCACCGTCTCGATCTCGACCGCGGGGCAGCTTGCGCACATCACGCGTGCGTCGCCGCCGACGGTCGAAAGGTCGATCTTCTGCGCATCGGCGCTCACATAGGCGTAGGCGTCCGTCGTTTCGACCTCGATCTTCTCAAAGTGACCGGCGTTGACCAACTCCGCCGGAAGTCCCACGTCGAGATACTTTTTCCCATCGTAGCTGCCGCGGTAAGCGTCGCCGAGGAAGCGGATGCGCAGCGTGTCGCCGTCGATCGCGCAGACCATCTTCTCGCTCTCGGCGAGCGGCGCGGCGGATTCCTCCTTCACGCTGATCTGCGCGCTCTGCTCGGCGGCATAGATGTTCACGCTGCCGCTGCGCCACGAGATGTCGATCTTGCGGATGTCTTGGCTCTCGCCGATGCTGAGCACCGCGCCCGGGTGGAGCTCTTCGCTCCCCTCCGCCTGCGTGCAGAAGGTGTAGGTCGCGCTGCTGCCGTCCCAGAGCGCGTCGACGGCGAAAATGCCGTCGCTTTGCGGCAGTTCTGCGCGGAATGTGCCGTTATCCTGCCGCTGGGCGGTCACGGTCCCGGACGACATGCCGGTGCTGCCCCAGGCGTCGGACGGCCAGCAGCGGAGACTGACGGAATCGGGCGAATTATCGCCGAAATCGAGCGTTACGGTGTAGAAATAGGCGGCCGACACTGTAAAGGGCATTTCCAGTACAGGTGTGATGTCACGGGAGGTTTCGTCCAGCGGGTGCGCGCCGCAGGCAATGACAGTCATACTCTGTAGGCCCTGGGGGTAGGTCCAGTCGTAGCTGCTGCTTTTGAGGATGACGCTGCAAGCGTTTGCGCTTGTCACCGTCAGTGTTGGCGGGGTTTGGCGCGCGGCCTCGTCTGCGCTTTTTTCGCCGCAGGCGGTCAGGGAGAGCAGGAGCGCGAGGGGGAGCAGAATGGAAAGAAGCTTCTTCATCGTTCGTTCCTCATTTCTTTCGGATACTTCTATAGACGTATGATAGCCGAAAAAGTTCCCGCGCACAACGGCGATCGTTGCACAAAACGCGGCAAGTTGTTGTATCGTGAATTCTAATACCGGAGGCGGTACAGCTTTTTGCCGCGTTGTGTGCAACGCTGCTTCATGATACGGCGTATCATGAAAAGGCAAATCATGCATCAGTGTTCCCGCGTTTGCAGGGGGGTGTGGGCTGCCTTTTCCAACATTATCAAAATTTGGGGGAAAGAGCATGGAGACGACAACAAATTACAAACTTCCGCAATGGGTCAAGGAGGACCCGATCAAAATGCAGGACTTCAATGCCGCGTTTGCGAGCATCGACGCGGCGCTCAAGGCGGAGACCGACGCGCGCAGCGAGGCCGACGGCACGGCGGCGGAGCGCATCACGGCATTGGCGCAGACGATCGCAAACGGTAAAATCTGCCGCATCAAATACGGCAGCTACGCCGGCAATGGTCTGAGCGGCGCGGAAAATCCCAACAAGATCGACTGCGGCTTTTACCCGCTGCTTGTGATGGTGAGCGAGCAGAGCGACACGCAGCACTGGGCGCTGCGCGGTGTCAGCGGGTTTTACAACTCGAATAACCGGGGCAACGCGGCGATATGGGACAACAGCAGCGTAAGCTGGTTCTGCCAGCAGGAAGAGGATCAGTATTTCGCCCCGCCTGCCATCCAGTTCAATGAGGCGGGCAAAACATATCATTATGTGGTGCTCGGCTGTGACGCGGACTGAGGCGCAGAAAAACAAAAAACAGCCCCCGGCTCAAAAGAGCCGGGGGCTGAAACTCTATTCAGAGATTTTTTGCGCTTACGTCAATGATTAGTTGGCGTAGTAAGCGTTGAGAACACCAGAATCAGTGAGCTTGCCAACAGTGCTGTCGATGGTGAGGGTGATGGAGTCGGGACCGAAAGCGGTGAGCTTGGCGGTAGAGACGCCGAACTCAGCAGCAGCACCAGCAAGGGTGATGGTGTAGGTGCCATCAACGGGATTCTTAACAGTCTTGGCGTAGGACTGGAGAACAGCACCGGTGTCCTTATTCACGATGTTCAGGGTGTAGGTGTAAGAGGTAGCGAGAGGATCGGGGTTGGTGGAGGTGTCGACCTTGTTCACAGCGTAAACCTGGAGCGCCAGACGGTTGAGGGTGGCGGAGGTGGCAGAGGTCTCAGCGTTGTAAACAACGATGACGTTCTGCGTGGTGACGTCGCCGAGAGCCAGAGGCATCTTGGTCAGGCCGTCAACGCCGTTGCCGGAAACCGTGTAGAACTTGTCGCCAGAGATGGTGCCATCGACATAGTCGGTGTAGACAGAGTTCTTGTAGGTATCCTTCTCAGCGCCCACGATGGAGTCGACCTTAACGGTGTAGCCGGCGTAGGCAGCAGCCATGGGATAGCCGGTGAAGGCGGTGATGTCAACGGAGCTGGTGGTCGCAGTGCCGATCGCAGCGATGGCGGCATACTCCTTGACGTAGTTGTTGCTCAGAGCGACCTTGAAGAGACCGCCGGCGACCTTATTGGTAGCCTGGGTTTCGAGGGCGTTGAGCAGGGCGATGGCATTAGCAGTGTCCTTGTCACCATAGATGTTGCCCTTCACGCCGTCAACGTAGCCGGGGATGGTGTAGACACCGGTCTTGGCGTCATAGGAGATCTGCTCGTTGGCATAGTAGAAGAGGCTGGTGACCTTGGCGGCAACGGGATCGGCGATGACGTAGACGTAATCGGCGACCTTATCACCGTTCAGATCGACGAAGTCGACCTCAGCCTGAGCATAGTTGTCGATGTTGCCGAGACCAACGATGGACTTGAAGGTGTAGGGATTGGTAGTGTTGTTGCGGACCAGGAAGACGGTGGCATCGTCAACGATCAGGTTGTTGCCGTTGTACTGGGTGTTCTTGCTGACGAACAGGTTCTCGTTGTGGAACTTGGCGTCAACAGTGGTAGCGACTTCGACAGCGGCGAGAGTGCCGTTTGCCTGGGTGGTGAACTGGAAGAGGTGGCCGTTCAGGATACCGTTGACATCACAGACAGCGTTGGTGTTGATGTAGGAGTCAACGTAGAAGTAGTCACCATCAACCTTCATGACCTTGTTCTGGATGCCGGTGCTGTGGGTGACCTTGCCGGTCGCAATCTTGGGGGGCACAACGCCGGAAGCAGTCTCGTCGAAGTAGGTCATCTTGCTCAGGTCGACCACAGCGGTGGTGCCGTCCATGTAGGTGACGTTCGCCTTAGCAACGCCGGAACCGTCCGCAGCGTTGCCAGCCCACCAGATGGAGTTGATGACGCCGTAGCTGGTAGCGGCAGCGATCTCAACGTTACCGATGAGGTTGTTGTACTGATCGAAGAACCAGGTGAACTTGTTAGTGCTCTTCCCCGCGTTGTCGAAGTAGAACTTGGCAGCATCGTCATAGACAGTGCCCTCGACGTTGTGCTGCTGAGCGTTCCAGTAGATCACGCTCTGAGCGCCGTCAACAGAAGTGGCCTTGGAAACGATCTCGCCGTACTTGTCAGCGCCGGTCTTGATGAGGCCGCTCTCGGTAGCGCTGTTAAAAGCGTTGGTGTAGGCGTTCAGGAGAACGTAATCGCCGACAGCATACGGATACGCATCCTCGCCGTTGGTGAGGGTGAGCGTGGTAGCAGCAGTGGAGCCCTTGGTGGCATAGACATCGAGCTTGATGGTAGCCTCGGTGCGCAGGTGGCCCTGAGCGTCATAAGCGGCAGGAGCAACATAGGTGACCTTGGCGAGGAAGGTGTCGATCATGACGATGGTATCGTCATAGACCTCAACCAGACGGCCCTGAGCACCCATCTTGGTGACGGTGTCGGTCAGGTTGACCGTGTAGGTCGTGGGCTGCTTCTGGCCGTTGACATACAGGGTGTAAGCGGTGTCGACCTTCAGGCCGGCGTCGTGAGCGACGTCGCACTCAGTAACAGCCTTGGTGTAGGTCAGGTTGGGCTTCTCAACGAAGGTAGTGGCCTTGTCGCCGGTGTTGTAGGTCCACTTGGTGGCGGGACGGCCCCACTTGTCGGAAGCAGCAGCGGAAGCGAGCTTGAAGTTCTTCTCGCCGAGGCTGTTGGTCTTGGTGCCGATGACCTTATCGGTCACATAGCCGAAGGCCGGGGTGTAGGTGACCTGAGCCTTCTGGATGCCCTGGAACAGGAGCTCAGCGACCAGCTCACGGGAAGCGGGAGCGTTCAGGTCGGTGGTCTTCGCCACTCTGTCCAGAACGCCGAGCTGCTGCGCGGTCTGCGCAACATGGAGCGCCCAGTCAGCGCCGGAGAACTCGTTGTTCTTGTCGTAACCGACAGCGCGGAGGATCATGGCGAGGACTTCATAGCCGGTGACCTTGCCGGACGGCTTGAAGGTGCCATCGGGATAGCCCTTGACGAGGGAGGCGTTGGCGCAGTAGCCGATGTAGCCCTGAGCCCAACCGGCACCAGCCATGTCGCTGAACTTGTTATAAGTGGCATAGAGGCCGGACTTATCGTTCTTGGCGACGTCGGCAGTGTAGATACGATAGACGATCGTAGCTACCTCAGCGCGGGTGATGTTGCCCTCGGGCTTGAAGGAACCATCCTCATAACCCTTGAACACACCCATGCCATTCAGAACGGCAACAGACTCAGCGTAATCATCGCTGATGCTCTTGTCATCCTTGAAGGCGTTGGCGCTGACGGCCAGAGACAGAGTCATGACCAGAGCCAGCACCATTGCGAGTAACTTTTTCATAGATGTTACTCTCCTTTCATAAATTTCCATCCCCTTGGAGCGCTCCGGCAGCGAAAAGCGGGCATTTTGCTGTTCGCGGGCGAAAATGAAAGTTGACCGAAAAAATGCAAAACATTTCGATTTTCTTGCATTTTTGACCGTTTTGCAGGAAAACGCGCGATTTTAGTTGCTATTGCATCCCCTTAAAGATGGTTCGTTTGTCAGAAAGGAGCAAGTTTCGGCGTTTCTCGGCTTACTTACCGTGGCATGCCGATCCCGTAACTAAGTCGGGAACGCACCGTTCCCCACCCTTTCTGCACTGTCACCTTACCACAAGCAAAATTTCAAGTCAACGCTTTCGCCCCATCTGTAACACACTTGTAACAAACCGCCGCTTCTGTTACAGCTTGACATAAAACCACAGAAAACCCCATTATCCGCCACCACATACATATAATATATAAGCACAAATATGAAAAAAGCGGCCTAAGCCGCTTTTTGTGTTCTGATGACCCGCGCAGCGGTCAGGCGGCAAGTAACAGTAGTCCGCGCCGCCGCGCGGGGAGCGAAATTCCCCTTTTCCAGCCGCGGCCCGCCGAAAAAAAGGAAAGCCCGCTCACCTGAGCGGACTTTCGCCAATATTTTTTGTACAACCCCGTACAACCCAAAAAAATTGCGCGCCCGCAGGCGCGCAATGATCTTGATCGTTTTTTGTCGCGACAGAAGGTGAATTGCCGCAAAGCGGCAAGAGAAGCCGCCCTGGGGCGTGTGC
>OOCZ01001539.1_pt1 | contig 14257 bp, 11 predicted proteins | sample 1671631 | NCBI WGS metagenome assembly OOCZ01 (sample SAMN06348176, study PRJEB24527) | human gut metagenome | reverse complement strand
ATTTATTGTGTATGAATGTATGTATGAATAAACAAAATTTGTAACTTTGCGCATCAAATACTAATATACGCATACTTTAATACGCAAATCCATGTCTGAAACAAAAAGAATCAAAACAGCTCTGGTATCTGTTTACCATAAGGAAGGTTTGGACGAAATCATTACCAAACTGCATGAAGAAGGTGTAGAGTTCCTCTCAACCGGTGGAACCCGTCAGTTTATAGAATCCCTGGGTTATCCCTGCAAGGCAGTGGAAGACCTCACTACATACCCTTCCATCCTGGGCGGACGCGTGAAGACTTTGCATCCGAAGGTTTTTGGAGGTATTCTTTGCCGCCGCGGATTGGAGCAAGACATGCAACAGATTGAAAAATATGAAATCCCCGAAATAGACCTCGTCATTGTTGACCTCTATCCGTTTGAGGCTACCGTTGCCAGTGGTGCCGAAGAACCTGCCATCATCGAAAAGATTGACATAGGCGGTATCTCTCTGATTCGTGCCGCAGCCAAGAACTATAACGACGTGGTTATCATCGCTTCGCAAGCACAATATCAGCCGTTCCGCGACATGCTGATGGAACACGGAGCCACTACTACCATCGAAGAACGCCGTTGGTTTGCCAAAGAGGCTTTCGGAGTGTCTTCACACTATGATTCTGCCATCTTCAACTATTTCGATGGCGAGGAAGGTTCCGCTTTCCGTTGTTCTGCCAACAGCCAGAAGACTTTACGCTATGGCGAGAATCCGCATCAGAAAGGTTATTTCTATGGCAATATTGATGCTATGTTCGACCAGATTCACGGTAAGGAAATCTCTTATAACAACCTGCTCGACATCAATGCTGCCGTTGACTTGATTGACGAATTCAAGGATACGACTTTCGCTATCCTGAAGCATAATAATGCTTGTGGACTGGCTTCACGTCCCACTGTGCTCGAAGCATGGAACGATGCGCTTGCCGGTGACCCGGTATCCGCTTTTGGTGGTGTGCTCATCACTAATGCCGTGATTGACAAGGCTGCTGCCGAAGAAATCAATAAAATTTTCTTTGAGGTGATTATCGCTCCCGATTATGATGTGGATGCGTTGGAAATCCTCGGTCAGAAGAAGAACCGTATTATCCTGGTCCGCAAGCCGGCAGCTCTGCCTAAGAAGCAGTTCCGTTCTTTGCTGAATGGCGTATTGGTTCAGGACCGCGACCTTAAGGTGGAAACTCCTGAAGAATTGAAGACTGTAACTACGAAGGCTCCCACTGCACAGGAAATTGAGGATATGCTCTTTGCAAACAAGATTGTGAAGAACAGTAAGTCGAATGCCATTGTGCTGGCAAAAGGAAAGCAGTTGTTGGCAAGTGGTGTAGGTCAGACCAGCCGTGTGGATGCTTTGAAGCAGGCTATCGAGAAAGCCAAAAACTTCGGTTTCGACTTGAATGGCGCTGTAATGGCAAGTGACGCATTCTTCCCTTTCCCCGACTGCGTGGAAATTGCCGGCAATGAAGGCGTAACAGCCGTCATCCAGCCGGGTGGAAGTATCAAGGATGAACTCTCGTTTGAATATTGCAACGAGCATGGCATTGCCATGGTAACTACTGGGTTCCGTCACTTTAAACACTAAGGTCATTTACTATTTGACGATTTACTATTTACTATTTGCCGGGAGGCGTCATTGTAGGTGGGGGTCGTCAGATAGCAGATCTGCCAAATAGTAAATAGTAAATCATTTAATAGTAAATCAATAGATGGGATTATTCTCCTTTACACAAGAAATAGCGATGGACCTTGGCACAGCCAATACCATCATCACCACGAATGGCAAGATTGTGGTGGATGAGCCTTCGGTGGTGGCTTTGGACCGTCGTACCGATAAGATGATTGCCGTGGGTGACAAGGCAAAGATGATGCACGAAAAGACCCACGAAAACATACGTACCATCCGTCCGTTGCGCGACGGTGTGATTGCCGACTTCTATGCCTGCGAGCAGATGATACGCGGACTTATCAAGATGGTGAACAACCGTAACCGTCTCTTCTCTCCGTCACTCCGTATGGTAATCGGGGTTCCTTCGGGCAGTACCGAAGTGGAGCTGCGTGCCGTGCGCGACTCTGCCGAGCATGCCGGCGGGCGCGACGTTTATTTGATTTTCGAGCCGATGGCTGCTGCCATCGGTATCGGTATCGATGTAGAGGCTCCCGAAGGCAACATGATTGTTGACATAGGTGGTGGTTCTACGGAAATTGCCGTTATCTCTTTGGGAGGTATCGTAAGTAACAACTCCATCCGCATTGCCGGTGACGACTTGACTGCCGATATTCAGGAATACATGAGCCGCCAGCACAACGTGAAGGTCAGCGAGCGTATGGCTGAGCGTATTAAGATTAATGTGGGTGCTGCCTTGACGGAACTCGGTGAGGATGCTCCTGAAGACTATATCGTTCATGGTCCGAACCGCATCACGGCATTGCCCATGGAAGTGCCGGTATGCTATCAGGAAGTGGCGCATTGCTTGGAGAAGTCTATCTCTAAGATTGAGACAGCCATCTTGAGCGCATTGGAAAATACGCCTCCCGAATTGTATGCCGACATCGTTCACAACGGTATCTATCTTGCCGGTGGCGGTGCATTGCTTCGTGGACTGGATAAGCGTCTGACTGATAAAATAAACATACCGTTCCACATTGCGGAAGACCCCTTGCATGCCGTTGCCAAAGGTACGGGCGTGGCATTGAAGAACGTTGACCGCTTCTCATTCTTGATGCGGTAATGCGAAATTTATTAAACTTTCTCATTAAATATAATTACTGGTTCCTCTTTCTTCTGTTAGAGGTTGCCAGTTTTATTTTATTATTTCGCTTTAATCATTACCAGCAGAGTGTGTATTTCACCTCTGCCAATGGCGTGGCGGGGAAGGTTTATGAAATATCGGGGGGCATCACTTCCTATTTCCCCTTGAAGACGGCCAACGAAGACCTGCTCGACCGCAACATGTGGCTGGAGCAGCGGCTTTCGTTTCTGGAAAATGTCTTGAAGGAGAAAGGATTGGACTCCGCCAGGTTGTACAGCATGGAACGGCTTGCTCCTACGGAGTATCAGATATTCAAGGCGAATGTCATAAAGAACAGCTTGAACAAGGCTGACAATTATATCACTTTAGACCGTGGAACAACAGAAGGTATCCGTCCTGAGATGGGAGTTGTAGATGCCAATGGCGTGGTGGGTATTGTGTATAAGACCTCTCCCCATTACTCGTTGGTCATTCCGTTGCTGAACAGCAAGTCAAGCATCAGCTGTAAGATTGTGGGCAGTGATTATTTCGGTTATTTGAAGTGGGAGGGAGGTAATTCCCGTTTTGCCTATCTGAAGGATTTGCCCCGGCATGCCGAATTCAATCTGGGAGATACAGTAGTGACCAGCGGCTATTCCACCGTGTTTCCAGAAGGTGTCATGGTGGGGACGGTGGATGACATGTCTGACTCGCACGACGGGCTTTCGTATCTGTTGAAGATAAAGCTGGCTACGGACTTTGGAAAGGTGAGCAATGTGCGCGTCATTTCCCGCAACGGGCAGGATGAACAAAAGGCATTGGAGTCGAGGGCAGACGAGAAGTGACTAAGAAATTAGGGATTAGGGGTTAAGGATTAGGGATTAATCATCTTTATATCTTATAACTTATACACTCAATAACTTGTAACTCGTAACTTATAACTCATTAGCGTTGTTAATTAATTATCTGCATAAAATAGGATGGTTCATAGGCTTGGTACTGTTGCAGGTGCTGATATTGAACAATGTGCATATTGCAGGATATGCCACTCCATTTCTGTATATCTACTTGATACTGAAGTTTGAGTCGGACACTCCCCGCAATGCGTTGATGTTGTGGGCATTCTTTTTAGGGCTGGCTGTCGACGTCTTTTCCGACACACCGGGGATGAACGCTGCCGCTACGGTGTTGCTGGCTTTCTTGCGCCCCACTTTCCTGCGGCTGTTCGTGCCTCGTGACACGCTGGATACACTGGTTCCGGCCATCCGTACAATGGGGATTCTTCCTTTCCTGAAATATCTGGTTGTGAGTGTGCTGATACATCACGGCTTGTTGCTTACCCTCGAATTCTTCTCTTTTGCCCATATTGGTACGCTGTTGTTGAGAATTGCGGCAAGTACCCTGCTTACTGTGACCTGCATTATGGCTGTTGAGGGAATAAGAAAGAAAGGATAAAGGGATTAAGGATTAGGAATTGATGAAAGACTATACACTGGAAAAGCGGAAATATGTAATTGGAGCGGCGGCTATTGTCATCGTTCTTATTTACGTGTTCCGGCTGTTCGACCTGCAAATCATGACTGATGACTACAAGAAGAACGCGGACAGCAACGCTTTTCTGAACAAGATACAATATCCATCACGGGGGGCTATCTACGACCGTAACGGTAAGTTGCTCGTGTTTAACCAGCCTGCCTATGATATTACGTTTGTGCCTCGGGAGGTGACGCAGCTGGATACACTCGACCTTTGCAGTGCCTTGAACATTACCCGTGAGCAGTTTGACAAACGGATGAAGGACGTCAAGAACCGCTGGATGAACCCCGGTTATTCCAAATACACCCATCAGGTGTTCATGACGCAGCTTTCTGCCGAAGAGTGCGGTGTGTTTCAGGAGAAGCTGTTCAAATTTCCAGGTTTCTATATTCAGCGGCGTACTATCCGTCAATATACCTATAACTCTGCCGGCCATTTGCTGGGAGACATCGGCGAAGTGTCCAAGAAAGACATTGAGAACGATGACTATTATATTCGCGGAGACTATATAGGCAAGCAAGGCATCGAGAAATCCTATGAAAAGTATCTGCGTGGAGAGAAGGGGGTGGAGATTCTGCTTCGTGACGCTCACGGGCGCATCCAGGGACACTACATGGACGGACAGTTGGACCGTTCCTCCGTACCCGGCAAGAACCTGACGTTGGGCATCGACATTGACCTTCAGATGTTGGGAGAACGACTGCTTCAACACAAAATCGGTGCCATTGTGGCCATCGAACCGGCTACGGGTGAGATACTATGTATGGTTTCCTCGCCTACCTTTGACCCTCATCTGATGATAGGGCGCCAGCGGGGAAAGAACCACCGCCTGCTGCAGATGGACAAGCGGAAGCCTTTGTTGAACCGTGCCATCATGGGAGCTTATCCGCCGGGCTCCACCTTCAAGACGGCGCAGGCGCTGACCTTCCTTCAGGAAGGGATTATCCACGAAGATTATCCGACTTTCCCTTGTGCGCATGGTTTCAATCATAAAGGCCTTCATGTGGGATGTCACGGACATGGTTCGCCTCTGTCGCTGATTCCTGCCATCGCTACCTCTTGTAATTCCTATTTCTGTTGGGGATTGTATCGCATGTTCGGTGATAAAAAATACGGTTCGCCGCAGAATGCCATTACCGTATGGAAAGACCACATGGTATCGCAGGGCTTCGGCTATCGGCTCGGTACCGACCTCCCCGGCGAACAGCGTGGACTGATACCGAATGCAAAGTTCTACGACAAGCCCTATCGGGGTTCGTGGAACGGTCTGACGGTGATTAGTATCTCCATCGGGCAGGGAGAGATTCTCGCCACCCCGTTGCAGATAGCCAATCTGGGTGCCACCATTGCCAACCGGGGGCATTTCATTACTCCGCACATCGTGAAGGAGATAGAAGACAATGAACTGGACAGCATCTATCGCAATCCCCGTTATCCCACCATCGACCGCGAATATTATGAAATGGTGGTGAAAGGCATGCGTGCCGCTGTAGACGGAAGTACGGGTAGCGCCACTTGCCGCATGGCGGGAGCCATCCTGCCGGGTGTGGAGGTCTGCGGAAAGACGGGCACGGCACAGAACCGCGGCAAGGACCATTCTGTCTTTATGGGCTTTGCCCCGATGGACAACCCTAAGATAGCCATTGCCGTCTATGTGGAGAACGGTGGTTTCGGTGCCACGTATGGCGTACCTATCGGTGCCATGATGATGGACCAGTATCTGCATGGAAAGCTGTCGCCCGAGAATGAGATACGGGCGGAAGAATTCAGTAACCGGGTGATACTTTACGGAGATGAGGAGAGATGATGATTAGGGATTAAGGATTAGGGGTTAGGGATGAACGGTGAGTGACTTCAATAGTAAATAGTAAATCGTAAAATCGTAAATAAATTGGTGACAAGGAGAGATAGCATATGGAAATCATTGGACTGGGTGACGATTGTCGTTTACCTGCTGCTGATTGTATTCGGCTGGTTCAGTGTCTGTGGGGCGAGTTATGATTATGGTGACCGTGACTTTCTGGACTTCTCTACGCGTGCCGGCAAGCAGTTTGTCTGGATTATATGTTCCTTCGGGCTGGGGTTTGTGCTGCTGATGCTGGATGATTCCCTCTATGACATGTTCTCCTACCTTATATATATAGGGCTGATGCTGTTGCTGATTGTCACGATATTCATTGCGCCCGACACGAAAGGGTCGCGGTCGTGGCTCATTCTGGGGCCGGTCAGTTTGCAGCCGGCGGAGTTTGCCAAGTTTGCCACGGCGCTGGCGCTTGCCAAGTATATGAGCGCCTACTCGTTTACGATGAAGAATTGGAAAAGCTCCCTTATGTTGGCTTTCCTGATTCTCTTCCCCATGTTGCTGATTATCCTACAGCGGGAGACGGGTTCGGCATTGGTGTACTCTGCATTTTTCCTGATGCTTTATCGGGAGGGAATGCCGGGCGTGGTACTGTTCTCGGGTATATGTGCAGTGGCCTACTTTGTGGTGGGCATCCGTTTTGATGCGGTGATGATTGCCGATACACCGACGCCTATCGGAGAATTTGCCGTACTGCTGATGGTACTGCTCTTTGCCGGAGGTATGGTGTGGGTTTATAAAAAGCGCTGGGAACCCACACGGAATATTATCGGCAGTTCGCTGGGAGTGCTGCTCGTGGCTTATCTGATTTCGGAATACGTGGTACCCTTCAACTTGGTGTGGGTGCAGTGGGGGCTTTGTGCACTTGTTGTCGGGTATCTTGTCTTTCTTTCTTTAAGCGAGCGCCATTTATCTTATTTTCTGATTGGGCTGTTTGCTTTGGGTTCGATAGGTTTCCTCTACTCCAGCGACTACTTCTTCAATAAAGTGCTGGAGCCCCATCAACAGATACGTATCAAGGTGGTGCTCGGTATGGAAGAGGACCTTGCTGGTGCCGGCTATAACGTGAACCAGTCGAAGATAGCCATCGGCTCCGGGGGGCTGACCGGCAAAGGTTTCTTGAATGGTACGCAGACAAAGCTGAAGTATGTGCCGGAGCAAGATACGGACTTCATTTTTTGCACCGTGGGTGAGGAGGAAGGATTCGTAGGGTCTACGGCTGTACTGTTACTGTTCCTTATTCTTATTTTACGGCTGATTGTCGTGGCCGAGCGGCAGCAATCTCCCTTTGGCCGGGTGTATGGTTATTCTGTGCTTAGTATATTCTTGTTCCATCTATTCATCAATATAGGCATGGTGCTGGGGCTGACCCCCGTCATCGGTATCCCGTTGCCTTTCTTCAGTTACGGAGGTTCTTCTCTCTGGGGATTCACAATCTTGCTGTTTATCTTTCTGCGGATTGATGCGGGACGTAATCGTCGAATTTAGTTATGACCGTTTCCTTGTGGGACATACGAATGGACTTGATTATCATTACATTGCATTTACACATTGTTTACATCGTAATGTAACGGCCGTTACACCGCATTGTAACGTCCTTTACGCTGTATCGTAACGACTTTTACGCTATATTGTAACGCCCTTTACATGCTGGTGTAACGGTCGTTACATCCTGGCGTAAAAGACGTAACGCTACGAGGTAAGAGGGCAAGTTATGATACCCCGCCCGTTTCCGCTTCAAGGAGACGTGAGTGGGAGACTGAGGTGGTTGTTAGAAGAAGGTAATAAAGAACAATAGGGAGTTCCTATCTCTTCAGTTTGATGCCGATGTCATTGATTCCTTGCAGCCTTTCGTCCGGTAGCGTATAGGCCACTTTAAAGAGGTAGGTGCCGGGTTTGCCGATTCGAACGCTTCCTGCGGGAACGGCAGTCTGATAGAGACCTCCCCAGCCGTCACCTTTCCAGATTCCTTCTTTGTCCGCGAGGATTAGCTGTATGGTGTCCGTGGGTGACGGAATGGAATCTGCGGTGGTGTAGCAGATGGATAGAGGTAGATTCTGATAGGGGTAGTTGCTTCGGTTACGAACTTCCAAAGACAGTTTGTAGTAGGTCAGTGAGTCGGTGACCTTCACGTCGAAAGAGAGCGTGTCTTCGCGCAGCCAGCCTTCGGTGGGGAGGGATTGGAAGGAATGGTATACGGTCTGTTTGTCGCAAGCGCTCAGCAGGCTTGCGACAAACAGTAGTATGATACCTTTCAGGCAGAGATTCCTATTCTTGAGCCGGTTTGTCATTTTGGGCAGGTCTTTCACCTTGAGGTTTGGGCTTATTGTTACGGGGCGGACGACGGTTGTTATTGTTCCGTTGTTGACGTTCGCCTTGTTGCTGTTCACCTTGTTTGGGTGCTTGCCGGTCTTGTTTCTGTCTCGGTTGCCGGTCTTGCCTGGATTGTTCTCTCTGGTTGTTGGATTGCGGAGCACCCTGCTGCTCACCTCCTTGCGGACGACCGTTTCCACTCTTTTTCTTTCTCTTGTTACGGCTGTTGTTGCTGTTCTCGCCACCGTTGCCGTCACCGCCACTCTTGCCTTTCCGGCTGCGGTCAAAGCGGGTGAGGCTCTCTTGTTCCAGCAAGTCCACCGGCTTTTTGGGCTCGGAGCGATGGGTTTCTTCTATCAGGCTGTCGGGCTTGATGCCACGTTTGTTCAAACCGATAATCTCGAAGGCGCGTCTGCCGCTGATGGTCACCAGGTTGGCAGGGATGTTCTTGTCACTTGAGTAGGTTATCTGGTTGCTCAGAATGTCGGCTTTGAAGAAGAAGAACTCGCCGTCTTTGGTTTCCAGGGTAATCTCGCGTGAGGGCAGGCGTTTCTGTGCTTCCACGTAGCAGTCTACTTCGTAGTTGAGGCAGCACTTCAGCTTGGCGCATTGTCCGGCAAGTTTCTGCGGATTCAGTGATATGTCCTGGAAGCGTGCAGCGCTGGTAGATACCGACACGAAGGAGGTCATCCAGGTGGCGCAGCAGAGTTCGCGTCCGCAGGGACCGATGCCACCAATGCGTCCGGCTTCCTGGCGGGCGCCAATCTGTTTCATCTCGATGCGCACGCGGAAGGCGTCGGCAAGGACCTTGATGAGCTGGCGGAAGTCCACACGTTCGTCGGCTATGTAGTAGAAGATGGCCTTGTTGCCGTCTCCTTGATATTCCACGTCTCCAATCTTCATGTTGAGGTTGAGGTCCAGGGCTATCTGACGCGAGCGTATCATGGTGGAGTGTTCACGGGCTTTTGCCTCGTTGTACTTCTCCATATCCACAGGCTTCGCCTTGCGGTAGATGCGTTTGATGTCTGCCTCGGACTTGATATTGGCTTTCTTCATTTGCAGCGGCACGAGACGTCCGGTCAGGGTCACCACACCGATATCATGTCCGGGGGTGGCTTCTACGGCTACGATGTCGCCTTTCTCCAGAGGTATCTTGTTGCTGTTGCGGAAATATCCCTTGCGGGTATTCTTGAACTGAACCTCTACCAGCTCGCTCTCATCGGCATTGCCCGGAATGTCTGCCAGCCAGTCGTAGGTGTTCAGTTGCTTGTCCTGCCTGCCGCAACTCTTGCAGCAGAGACCTCCGCTTCCGTTATGTAGTTTAAATTCCATCATCTATTTATTTACTATTTGACTATTTACTATTTACGATTTGATACTTTGCATTTCATTATTTTGCCACTTTTCATTGTTTCAATAAAACAATCATTTTGAGAGAGAAGTCGAAAAACACCATGCGGGCGTTTACGTTCTGCTCGATGTGGCGTTGCGCTTCACTTAGTTCGTCCATGATACCCATGACGTTCCGTTCGTTGACAAAGGGGGCGAAACGGGTGGCGAAGTTCTGTTCGGGCAGCGTCATGTAGTTCATCTCCTTGCGGTGCAGGTTGTAGATGAAGTTCTCGCGGGTCATGCGCTGGCAGTAGTCCAGGAAGTTCTTCTGCCGTTCGCGTCCCATGGCAGCAAGCTGCTCGCTCCATTGTTTCATTTCCCGTATCTTGCGCTGGTAGGAGAGTCGCATCAGGCTGACAAAGAGGTTGAAGAACAGTTCGTTCTCTTCGTTCAGATGGATGGTCTCCAATGCTTTGATGAAGTCTCCGTTTGCCAGATGGGCTATCGTCTCGCTGTCGCGGGGCTGCACTCCGTACTTCTGCTGCAGGGCTTCGGCTATGTCGGCTTCTTCAATCTTGGGAATGTTGAAGCGCTGCGTGCGGCTGAGGATGGTGGGTAGTATCATTTCCGGAGCTTCGGAGATGAGGAGGAATATCGTTTTCTCGGGTGGCTCTTCCAGCAGTTTCAGCAGCTTGTTGGCGCATACTTCATGCAGCTTTTCGGGTAGCCATACGATGGTGACTTTGTAACCTCCTTCACTGGATTTCAGACTCAGCTTGCGGGTTATCTCGTCGCTTTCTTTGGCATAGATAATAGCTTGTCCGTTTTCGGCATACATCTCGTTCAGCCAGTGGTTCAGCCCGAAGTAGGGGCTGTTCAGCAACAGGTGCCGCCAGTTGGCGATATAGTCGTCGCAGACTTCCTTTTTCCCTTTGGCGCTCTTGACGATAGGGTATACGAAGTGTACGTCCGGGTGCACCAGCTTATTCCATTTTACGCAGGAGGGACAAGTACCGCAGGCATCGGTTTCCGTCCGGTTGGGACAGCAGATGTAGCGGGCATAGGCAAGTGCCAATGGGAGTTTTCCTACTCCGGCAGGGCCACAGAAGAGTTGTGCGTGGGGGATACGTCCTTCCTGCACTTCTTGTATCAGCCTTTGCTTGGCTGCCTCTTGGCCTATTATGTCCTTGAAACTGAACACGGGTTAATTAGTTATAAGTTATTACTTGTGACACTGCCTATTGTCAATTGTCAACTGTTGATTGTCCATTGTTTAGTAGATTTGTTTGGCTACTTCCTTGATGCTGTCTGTAGCTCCTACCGAGTAGAAGTGGAGGCTTGGGACGCCATGGGCTATCAGCTCTTTGCACTGCTGCACGCACCATTCGATACCCACTTGCTGAGCTTCCGCATCGGTGTTGCACTTCAGAACCTCTTGGGTCAGTTCCTCGGGCAAATCTACTTTGAACGTCTTGGGTATCATGCTGAGTTGTGACAACTTCTTGAAGGGCTTGATGCCCGGGATAATCGGGATGGTGACACCGGCTTGACGGGCACGTTCCACGAAGTCGAAATATTTCCGGTTGTCGTAGAAGAGCTGGGTCACGGCATACTCTGCACCCATTTCCATTTTCTTCTTTAGCCAGTAGATGTCTGTATCCATGTTGGGGGCTTCTTCATGCTTTTCCGGATAGCACGCCACACCGTATGAAAACGGGGTATTGGTAACTTTCATCTCGGAGCCGTCCACAAAAATACCTTTATTGAAGTTGTTGATTTGCTCTTGTAGTTCGACGGCGTGGTGGTAACCGTTGCCCACGGGGATAAAAGAGGATTCGTGCTTTGCCTTGTCGCCACGAAGCACCAGCAGGTCGGTGATGCCGAGGAATTGCAGGTCGAGCAGCACGTACTCCGTCTCTTCGCGGGTGAAGCCGCTGCAAAGGATGTGCGGCACCATGGTGATGTTGTACTTGTTCTGGATGGCAGCAGCTACGGCTACGGTGCCGGGGCGGCGGCGCAGGCGGTTTCGCTGGAACAATCCGTTGCCGAGGTCTTTGTACACGTACTCGCTGCGGTGCGTGGTGATGTTGATGTATTTGGGGTCGAATTCCCGTAACGTATCTATGGTTTGATACAGCTTTTCGATGCCCGTACCTTTCAGTGGTGGCAATATTTCAAAGGAAAAAGCTGTTTTTTCGTTACTGTTTATCAGGTCGATTACTCTCATTTCTCTTTCGTTATCTTTGTCCGATTGGCAAAAATCTTGCACATTGGGAACAAAAATACAAAAAAGAAATGAGAAATGCCGAAATTGCCGGCTATTCTTTTATACAGCGGATGGAAAGAGCTTTATAGTAGGGCTTACCGGTGACATGGGCAGCGCTTGATACAAACTCGTCGCTTTCGCCGAGAAAATAAATGGTGCTTTCCGAAAGGGTATGCTTTGTATGATCCCAACTCCAAAAGGCGGTCATTTTATTGGGGCTGTTGTGTCCTTTGTTGTACCACATTCCTACCGGGAAAGCATTGAACCGGGTATGGTTGTTGACGGGGGCAACTTCACCGGATACCATTGCCTGCCATTCTCCTGCTTTTAGTATGGAGGCATCGTTGCCGGTGTAGTTTTTCAGCTGTTCCCAGTCTGCATCCGATGGAATTTTCCAGCCCTCGGGAGCCAGCTCTCCTGCCAGTATGGATTCTCCATTGTAAAAATAAATGTCATATTTGTCCGGCTTGTAATATCCGGCTTTGTCTGTTCCCAAGTCACTCTGTTTTTTCAAGGGAGCTCCGTCACGGTAGGTGGTGGCATGGAGCTCTTTACCCATCCAGTATTGGGCTCCAATCTTGACAATGGGGTATTCGGTAGACACTCCTTTTCTGATGTCTCGAAGGGTGTAGCATGCCACATTCACTTTGATGGCGTTTTCCGGTTTATCCAGAAGTAGCTTATGGTTATTGTCTATATAGAGCTTGTCTATGCCGGTATATTCCCCTTTAGTGTAGGTAAATCCATAGTCGTCTGTATTCCAGCTTATTCTTCCTCCGCAGATGGTGTCTTTACGGTCTGCAAGCTGTAGGATGACTCCATTGCTCAGGTCGGCCTTTTCATTTTCGCCTATGGGATAGGCTATAACGGCTCTGGAAGTCAATGACGCTGATTTGAGATATTCCTTGCAGACTTCTGCAATGGGTATCCCTTCGTGATAAATTCTGTACACATTTGAAAGAGAAAAGGAGAGAGCGGAGATATGTATGGCAGTGTAATCTTCCATATTGTCGGTGTCGATGGGAGGGAGGCTGCTCCATTCCTTGATTTTTCCGGCAAAACTGCTCAGTACGTTGCTGTTGCTCTGCATGGCTGATATGTTAATGATACATTGCGTGCTGCTACTCATTTCCACTTCGGGTATTGCACAACTGTATATACGTCCGCTCCACTCCATAATGAAGGATTGCTTGCCATCATTTATCGTTTGGGGTATGATGATGAATTCCTTGCCGGTAAGTTTGTTGTCTTTGACGCTCCATTCGCCGGAGGCTATGATGTCTTGTGTCCCCGTAAGATTACTGAAAGTCCCGTCTTCCAGATTATAATCGGCCGAGGTCTTGAGCCCGGTTGCGATGATACGCGGATTGGCTTTCAGCAAATCATTGGCAGAGTTGCTTGCGTCGGGTGTCAGAGAGATTGCCAGTTTGGACAGCTTGTGTTGGAACTCCAGGGTTACAGATTTGGTTTTACTGGTGATTCCTTGCGCTTTAGCTACCAAGAAGTCACTTTGTGCGCGGTTTTTCTCATTGCTCTGGTCTATCTGCACAGATACGGGAAGAACGGGTGTACCGGCAGCTACCCCTTCGGTTTGGTAAGGGTGGTAACTGATAAAGTCCAGTGACACATCTCCTTCCGGATAGAATACTGTCTTTTTGGGAACCAGTGTGGAGCCTTCCGTATATTCCAGGGCCAGATTGTCAATATACCGTTTTCCCTTGATGGAGCCGGAGGAAGTGGTTGCAAACAAGCCCATTCTGTCTCCTTTTTCAAAGGCGGTGTTTGTGACCTTGGTACTGGCCTTTTCCATTTTGATAGAGAACGTGATAGGTGTCGTCCCTTCCTCGATTTCCGCTTCTGATTCTTCGTCAATCCGGTTCACACAAGCTGTATTCCCTAAGGACATGCAGCAGAATAAAGAGGCAGCCAAGACTCCTCTTGCAAGAATAAGTTTCTTCATTATATTATTATTGTGGGGCAACGGTTTTTCCGCTTTCCCAATTATACTCAATGAACCTTGTCTTAAAAATATGGATTTAGCAGAGCTATAACCGGTATGGAAAAGTCTTTTACGCTTTTGGATGCTAATTATCAGTATCACGCTTGATGCCGCAGTGCTTTTTAATCTTATTTTTTAATAACTTTTAATAGGTTTCGGGTACAAAGGTAGCAATAATCGGTGAGATA
>OOCZ01001531.1_pt1 | contig 14318 bp, 11 predicted proteins | sample 1671631 | NCBI WGS metagenome assembly OOCZ01 (sample SAMN06348176, study PRJEB24527) | human gut metagenome | reverse complement strand
ATGGCTGATGATCGCAAACGTCCGGCGGCGCTCGATTTCTTCACGATTTGTCATAGATCTGAAATTCTCCTAGAAGGGGGTGAAGTTTTCTCCGCTCCCGCTGCGCGGGAGCGGAGAAAACATATTTTTACACATACGCACTTTATTCTATACGAAAACGCGCGATAATGCAAGGGCTTTCGTTATTTTTTCAGGATGAAGCAGGGCAGAGGGGCGGTTTCGGCCCAATTGGCAAAATCGCACACCAGAACGGTGAAATCTTTCAGCGGAAGTGCCCGCAGCCAGGCCAGCACCGCCTGCTTTTCGTCTGTGCCGATGACCGCCCCGCTGTACAGGATGGCGCTGACCACCCCGCCGGGGCGCACCGCCTGCAGGGCGGCTTCCAGCGCGGGGATGCTGCTGTCGGCGGTGGAGAACACCGCGTGGTCGGCCCCCGGCAGCCAGCCGAAGTTGAACATCACGGCATCCGCCGTACCAGGCTGCACATACTGTAACAGATGGGCGTGGCTGTCGCAGTGCAGGGCATACTGCCCGGCGGGCACCCCGGCCTGTTCCAGCCGGGCGCGGGTGGAGGCGATGGCTTCCGGCTGGATGTCAAAGCCCAGCACACGGCCCTCCGGTGCGGTAAGACGGCACAGGAAGGCCGTGTCGCCGCCGTTGCCGCAGGTGGCGTCCACGCACAGGCGCGGGTGCACCAGCCGCGCGGCGAGGAAGTCCTGCACGAATTTGACGGCGGTCAGGTCCGGGGTGCGGCGGCGCACCAGCTGCGGCCCCTCGGCCGCAAAGCCGAATTTGGCCCAGAAGCCCATCTCGGCGCAGTCGGCGGGCAGGGGTGCCGTAAACACGGTGGCGGCTTCGCGGTCATAACCGCCAAAGCTGCGCAATACTTCTTTTAACAGGTAGGAGCCGTAGCCCTTGCGCCGCCATGCCGGGTCGATGGTAAGGGCGGCAAGGGCCGCGCCCTGTGCGGCGGGGTGCAGGGTGCAATGGCCGATGACCTCCTTTTCCTTATAAAGGGCAAAGCCCGTTTCCGTGCGGCGCAGTTCCATGCGGCAGTCTCCTCTTTTCTGCAGGTTTTTCTGCTGTTACAATAGCAACTGCGGGCGTTCTTGTCAAGAAAAAACGGCAGGACCGCATTTCACAGTTTCTTCACGGCACATGCGATTGGTTTTCACAATTGGTGTATACAATAAGAACAGTTCCAGGGGGCGCAGTTCCCCGGAGACAGAGCCTTTTCAGGGAAGGAAGTATCAATATGGATGAGAACAAATGGGAATACAACTATTCCTCTTCCGATAACACGGCAGGCGGCACCGGTTACCCCAATGTGGGCAGCAGCGGCATGAACACCGCCAACCAGTACAACAACGAGCCGGAGCCGCAGCAGGCGTCTGCCGTCCCGGATGCCGGCAGCACGGTGCCTCCCACCGAGGTGCCGCCCCAGCAGCCGGCCGCTCCGGAACCGCCCAAAAAGAAAAAGCACCATGTCAATGGCGGCAAGGTGGCACGCAGTGCCGTGGCACTGGTGCTGGCCGCAGTCATGGGCTTTGCAGGCGGCTATGTCGGCTCCCAGATGAACGGCAGCAAGGTGGTCATCCAGCAGGTGGCTCCCTCCAGCTCCAGCAGCTCTTCCGGCAGTGACAGCTCCATCACCTCGGCTTCGGCCTCGGGCAGCAGCCTGACCACCGAACAGGTGGCAGATCTGGTCAGCCCCAGCGTGGTGGTCATCACCACCGAGCAGGTGGTCTACTCCCAGTGGTCCTGGTACGGCCAGAATCAGGTGGAGAGCGGCGCCGGCAGCGGCGTGATCATCAGCTCGGACGGCTATATCCTCACCTGTGCCCACGTTGTGGACGGTGCTTCCAATATCACCGTGACGATCAATGATAAGGACTATACCGCAACGCTGGTGGGCGAAGATACCACCAGTGATATCGCGGTCATCAAGATCGACGCCAACGGCCTGACCCCCGCTACCGTGGGCGACAGCGACAGCCTGAAGGTGGGTCAGAACGTGATGGCTGTGGGCAACCCGCTGGGTGAGCTGGGCGGCACCGTGACCGGCGGCATGATCAGCGCACTGAACCGCAGCGTGACCATCCAGGGCACCAACTCCACCAACACCATGTCCCTGATCCAGATGGATGCCTCGGTCAGCCCCGGCAACTCCGGCGGCGGCCTGTTCAACATGAACGGTGAGCTGGTCGGCATCGTGAACGCAAAATCCTCTTCCAGCGATGCCGAGGGTCTGGGCTTTGCCATCCCCATCAATGATGCCATCAAGGTGGCACAGGAGCTGCTGGAGAACGGCTATGTGACCGGCCGCCCCTATCTGGGCATCACCTACCTGGCTGTGACCGACGCACAGACGGCACAGCAGCTGGGCGTGAACGCCTATGGCGTCTACATCGTGGACGTGACCAAGGGCGGCCCCGCCGATCAGGCCGGTCTGAAGGCCGGTGACCGCATCGTCAGCGTGGACGGCTCCGAGATCGCCGCCAAGGATGATCTGGGCACCCTGATGCAGAAGCATGCAGCCGGTGACACGCTGGCCATCACGGTGGCCCGCGACGGCCAGATGCAGACGGTCAATGTTACGCTGGGCGAAAAGACCGCGTCCAACAGCTAAAAATCCGATAGAACAAGGGCAGACTGCCGAAAAGCAGTCTGCCCTTGTTTTTTGTTGTTTATACGGCTCCAAACACGGTGGCGCTGTACGGCATCAGAAGGGCTTTCCGTTCATAGGTGCGGCTCTCGCCCCGCCATAAGCTGGAAGAAGTGCCGTTGCTCAGCAGCTTCCACTGCCCGGCGGGCAGCGGCACCACGCGGGAGGTGTCGGTGGGGTTGTAGAACACACACAGTGCCCGCCACCAGGCCCCGTCGCCGGGGGCAGCGGGCAGGGTCCAGCCCACCAGCGGCTGCTCCAGCGAGAAGAACTGCAGCGCCTCCGGGGCGTGGCGGTCGGTGGTGCCCAGCCGCGGGAAGGCGGCCCGCAGGGCCAGCAGGCCCCGGTAGTAGTCCACCAGGGCGTGGTACTGCCTGGCGCGGGCCCAGTCCAGACGGTTCAGGGCGGGGGAGGAGCGGTAGCTGTTGCCCACGCCCTTTTTGGTGCGGGCAAACTCTTCGCCTGCCTGCAGGAAGGGCAGGCCGAAACTGGTGAGGTAGATGCCGGCGGCCAGCCGGTTCTGGGCCAGTGCCACCGGGTCAGATGCGGTGAACTCCGGCCGCTCGTAGCGCACGCAGAGCAGTTTGTCCCACAAGGTGAAGTTGTCGTGGGCGGACACATAGCTTACGATCTGGCTGGGGGCGTGGGGTGGCAGACGGTCGCTGCGGCACCAGGCGGCCACCGCGCCGCCGACGTCCCAGAAGCTGCCGGGCTTGCCCTCCACATAGCCCGGCTCCCGGGCATTGAAACAGCCGCCCTTGATGGCGTCGCGGGTGTCGTCGCAGAAGATGCCGATGCGCTCGTTCAGCATGGCCAGGTTCGCCTTGTTGGCCTCGTACCGGTGCAGCTGGCTGCCGCCGCCCTGCCACGGCTCGCCGTACATCAGGATATCCCGCCCGCCGGGCAGGGCATCCAAAGCGGCACGGGCCGCGTTCATGGTGTCCACGTCGTACAGGCCCATCAGGTCGAACCGGAAACCGTCGATGTGGTACTCCTGCGCCCAGTAGAGCAGAGAGTCGATCATATATTTGCGGGCCATGGGGCGCTCGCTGGCAAACTCGTTGCCGCAGCCGCTGCCGTTGGACAGGCTGCCGTCCTCATTCTGGCGGAAAAAGTAGTCCGGTACGGTGTTGTTCAGCACGTTTTCGTAGCGGTACATGTGGTTATACACCACGTCCATGATCACGCCGATGCCCGCCGCGTGCAGGGCAGCGATCATCTCCTTGCACTCCCGCACCCGCACTTCGCCGCGGGTGGGGTCGGTGGAGTAGCTGCCCTCCGGGAAATTGTAGTTGGTGGGGTCGTAGCCCCAATTATACTGTCGCAGCAGCGGCTTTGCCTCGTCCACGCTACCAAAGTCGAAGATGGGCATCAGCTGCACATAGCCCACGCCCAGCCGCTTGAGGTAGTTCAGGCAGGTGGGGTGGATGCCGTCGCCGTGGAGGGTGGTGCCAGCCTGGGTAAAGGCCAGAAATTTGCCCCGCCAGGCCGGGCGCACGCCGCTGGCCGCATCCTGCGAAAAGTCGCGCACGCTCACCTCCCACACTGACCGCCGGGCCGGGGGGATCACCGGGCGCACGTCCCGCTCCCACCCGGCAGGGGCGGTGCGGGCCAGGTCCACGATCATGCTGCGCAGGCCGTTCAGGCCGCCAGCGCGGGCGTAGGGGTCGCCGGTCTCCCGTGCGACGCCGTCCACCGTGACCGTAAAGGTATAGTAATGCCCATGCTGGTCGCCGGGCAGCCAAATGCTCCATACGCCCTGCGGGCCGCGCTGCAGCGGCAGCGTGCCGATGCAGGGGCTGTCGTGCCCCTTGCGGTACAGGTTCACCGCGGCCTGCTCCGCGGTGGGGGCCCACAGCTGCAGCCGGGTGCCGGCGGGGGTGTACTCCGGCCCAAGCGGGCCGTTATAGGTGGTTTCGCGGGCAAAGCGGGCGCTCTCGTACAGGGCGCGGCGCTGTGCCGGTGTCATAGTACCCATGGTTTCTTCATTCCTTCTTGCGAGATTTCCGCATATTCACACATCTGTAGTGTAAACAACCGGCGTGGATTTTGCAAGAGGCAAAATCCCTTGCAAAACGGGCCGGGGTACACTATACTGGAAGAAAACTGCAGGGAGGGCCGCACAATGGCATATACCGACGATTGGGAATCCCTTATGAACGGCGTATTCGGCGCAGGCGGGCGCGTGAAATTTGGTTCCGGAGCTGCGCAGCCGGACACAAAGGCAAAGACCGGGGGCCTGCCGGACCTGAACGCGGCCCTTCTGGAGCAGCAGAAACAGCTGGACGAGCTGCTGAAAAAGCAGAATGCCCAGCTGAAAAAGCAGGATGCCGATACCCAGACGGCGCTGGAAAACAGCCGTCAGATGCTGCGGGACATGGAGAATGACGGCCTGCTGGCCAAAGGCACCGCCGACACGAAGCCGGAGCATCTGGGCAGTTTTGAAGGGCTGGCCGCCGAGGTGAAAAAGACCGTGCTGGGGCAGGACGCCTTTGTGGACGGTGTGGTGCGGGCCATGCGGCGGCCCTTCGTGCTGGGCACCGAGGCCCCTGCCGCCCGCAACGTGATCCTGCTGAGCGGTGCGCCCGGCACCGGGCGGCACTTTGCGCTGGAGGAGACGGCCCGCATCATGGCGGCCCGCGGCCTGCTGCAGAGCGATAAGACCGCCGTGCTGGACCTGGCCCTGTACCCGGATGCCGGGTCCGAAAAGCTGTTTTTGCAGGACCTGTATGCCGCTCTGCACGCCCCCGGCGAGATTTTGATCTTTGAGCACTACGAGAGCTGCTATCCGGGCTTTTTGAAAACCATCGCCGACCTTGCCGTCAAGGGCAGCGCACCGCTGTCCAGCCGGTATCTGGTCAACAAGGAGGGCATCCTGGTGGACGCCGGCACGGCGCTGGCGCCCGGAGCCGTGAGCCGCATCGACCCCTGTGGCAAGTACCTGATCTTCTTCTCCCACAAGGGGCGGGAGGCGCTGGCCGACAAGTTCGGTGCGCCCTTCGTCTCGGCGGTGGGGGACGTGTGTACCACCACCGCCTTTGCACGGGAAGATCTGGCCGCTATGGCGGCGCAGGAGCTGAACGCGCTGGCCCAGAAGGTGCGCACCCGGCTGGGGCTCACCCTTACTGCCGGGGCAGACGTGCGGGACTATGTGGCCGCCCAGTGCTCCAAGGAAAAGGGCGCGGCCGGTCTGAAGCTGTGCTGTGACCGCATCTTCCGCGCCCTGAGTGAATACTGCCTGCAGAACGATACGGCCCTCACCGGCACCGTGGCCCTGACTGCCGTGCCGGAGGGGCTGCAGTTTGCCCTGAACGGGGCCGCCCCGGCAGACCTGTTCAGCCTGCTGCCGACGGAGTACACCGGTGCTGTGGACGAGATCCGCGCCGAGCTGGACGCGCTGGTGGGCCTTGCCCCGGTCAAGGACTATGTGTTCGGTCTGGCAGACAACCTGCAGGTGCAGCAGCGCCGCGCCGCCGCCGGGTTCAAGACGGCCAGCCTGTCCATGCATATGATCTTCACCGGCAACCCCGGCACCGGCAAGACCACCATCGCCCGGCTGGTGGCAAAGTACCTCAAGGCCATCGGGGCGCTCAAGGGCGGCCAACTGGTGGAGGTGAGCCGCGGCGACCTGGTGGGCCGCTACACGGGCCATACTGCCCCGCTGACCAACAGCGTCATCCAGAGTGCACTGGGCGGCGTGCTGTTCATCGACGAGGCCTACAGCCTGTACCGCGGCGAACAGGACAGCTTCGGGCTGGAGGCCATCGACACCCTTGTGAAGGGCATGGAGGACCACCGCGACGAACTGGTGGTGATCCTGGCCGGGTACACCAAAGAGATGGAAGTGTTCCTCACCGCCAACAGCGGCCTTGCCAGCCGCTTCCCGAACAAGGTGGAATTCCCGGATTACACCGCCGACGAGCTGCTGGACATTACCACCGTGCTGGCCAAAGGCAAGGGCTACCGGCTGGACGAAAGCTGCACCTTCCCGCTGCTGGGCTACTACAAGCGCCGTCAGGCGCTGGACAGCCGCACCGCCGGCAACGGCCGCCTTGCCCGCAACACGCTGGAAAAGGCCATCTTCAACCAGAGCCGCCGCCTTGTGGCAGAGCCCAACGCCCCGCTGGACCTGATCTTGCCCAGCGACCTGGAATTTGACGAATGAGAAAGAATTATTTATAACGAACGAACCCCCGGCAGGCTGCGGCCTGCCGGGGGTTCGTTGATTCTGGATCAGTTGTGCTGCTCGGCCAGCTCCTGCACCATGTCGTGCAGGCCCTGCCGTACTTCGGCGGGAGAGGTGATCTCCACCTTGCCGCCAAAACCGCAGACCCAGCCGTAAAACTGGTCGCTCACGCAGACCGGGACATCAAAGTGGAAGTACCCGTCTGCTTCCGGCAAAAAGAGAGTGTCCTGCCCGAAGCGGTCCCGCATGGCGGCTTCCAGGTCGGCGGTGCAGCGCAGGGTCACCCGGTATTCCGGCCCGCCGAACATGTTGAAATGCTTGCGCAGATAGCTGGGCAGGTCGAAGGCGGCAAAGGCCTCCTTGCCCCGGCGGGGGCGGTCCAGCACCTTGACGTAGGACATGCGGTCCACCCGGTAGTTGCGGATGTTGGCGGGATCCTTTTCATCCTGGTAGGCGATGAGGTAGTAGCAGCCGCCCTCCCAGGCCAGCTGCCAGGGGCTGACCGTCCAGGTGCTGTTGTTCTTGTAGCGGAACTGCACCAGCCGCCCGGCGCTGATGGCCGTGTGCAGCGCGTCGATGCTGTACAGCAGGGTGCGGCTGTCGGCCTTGGGGCGGCCGTCCACATACACCTGACGCTGCAGCTGGGTGCCCTCGTACTCGGAGCACAGGGCTTCCAGCTTGCGGATGAGCTTTTTGCTGGTGCGTGCCGAGATGACCTTGCTGGCCTGCACAGCGTCCACCAGCAGCTTGAGCTCGGAAAGCTCGAAGGCACGGCTGGCCATCCAGTAGCCGCCGCCGCGCCCGCGCCGCAGCTGGATGTCGTAGCCCAGCGCGCACAGGGTGTCGATGTCGCTGTAGATGCTCTTGCGCTCGGCCAGAATGCCCTGCTGTTCCAGCAGTTCCACCAGCTGGGGCACGTTCAGCAGGTGGTTTTCGTCGGTTTTCTGCTCAAAGATGTGCAGCAATGCCAGGAGCTTGGTCTTTTGTCCTTCCTGCTTGGGCATGGCGGAGTACCTCCCTTGTTTTACGGCAGCTTTTTGTCGAAGGCAGCGCGGCGCTGGGTGGACAGGCGGAACATCTCTTCCAGCTTGTCCCGGTCATCGGCCACGAGGGCGTTGCGCATTTCGCGCAGGGCCGCATCGAACTGGTCGATCTCGCTGATCAGGTTTTCCTTGTTCCACAGGAACAGTTCCGCCCACATTTTGTCGTTGATGCGGGCAATGCGGGTCAGATCCCGGAAGGAGTCACCGGTGTACTCGCACAGCGAGGTGTTGTCGTTGGCGCACATCAGGCTCACGGCGATGGCGTGGCACAGCTGGCTGACGTAGCCGATCATTTTGTCGTGCTCCTGCACGGTCAGGGTGCAGATGTGCTTGAAGCCCAGCACCTCCGCCAGCTCCTTTGCCCACTGGGTGGCCTCCGGGGTGTTCTTGTCGGTAGGGGTGATGATGAAGTTGGCCGGGGCAAAGTTCACCTCGGCAGCGTGCTCCACGCTGGAGGTCTCACGGCCTGCCATGGGGTGGCTGGCAATGAACTCCACCCCTGCCGGGCACATGGCCTGCACCGGCTCCACAAGGCCGGTCTTGACGCCGGACACATCCGTGAAGATGCAGCCGGGCTTGAGGAGCGGGCCGTAGGTTTTGAACCATTCCAGCAGGGCGGTGGGGTACAGGCCAAAGATGATGTGGTCGGCCTGCTGCACCAGATCTTCAAAATCATGGGTCTTGCCGCTGGCAATGTAGCCGTGGTCAAGGGCATATTGCAGGTGCCCCTCGCTGCGGTTGATGCCGTCCACATGGAAACCGGCTTTGGTCAGCTCCAGGGCATACTTGCCGCCCAGCAGACCAAGACCCACCACGAGATAACGTTTTGTTTTGTCAAGCATATTCTACCTCCACACCCAAAGGCCGGATGGCTGCAAAGAAATTCGGCCAGCTCTTCTGGATGGCTTCGGCGTCATCCACAGTCAGGGGCAGCCCGGCGGCTGCGCTCAGCACCGCAAGGCTCATGACCACCCGGTGGTCGTTGTGCCCGTGCAGAATGCCTTCCGGCGCGTGCAGATGCTCGGCGCAGCCGTGCACCGTGATGGTGCCGCCCTCGCTTTCCAGCACGCCGCCGCAGGCCCGCAGCTCGGCTTCCATGGCGGCGATGCGGTCGCTCTCCTTCAGGCGCAGGCGCTCGGCGTTGCGGATGACGGTGGTGCCCTCACACAGCAGGCCCAGCACCATGAGCACAGGGCCAAGGTCCGGGCAGTCGGCCAGGTCGATGTCCACCCCGTGCAGGGGCGCCTTTGCAAAGGTGACGGTGTCCCCCTCACGGGTGAACTGTGCGCCGCACCGGTGCAGGAGATCCAGAATGACCGCGTCGCCCTGCAGGGTGTCCGGGGAAAGGCCGGTGACGGTCACCCCGCCGCACACGGCACCCAGCACCGCCGGGAAGGCCGCCTGACTGTAGTCGCCCTCTACGGCGTAATCGCAGGGGCGGTAGTGCTGGCGGCCCGGCAGGGCCAGCGTATTCCCATCCAGCCAGCGGCTGGTCACCCCAAAGGCGGCCTGCACCGCGCGGGTCATGTCGATGTAGCTGCGGCTTTCCACCGGCGGGATGAGGTGCAGGGTGCTGTCGCCGTCCAGCAGGGGCAGGGCAAACAGCAGCCCGCTGATGAACTGGCTGGACACGTTGCCTGCCAGCCGGTACTCCCCCGGTGTGAGGGCACCGGCCACGGTCAGACCGGCAGAGGTCTGTTCAAACCGTAGATCCTGCTCCCGGTACAACGTTTCGTAAACCGACTGGGGCCGCTCCATGAGCCGCCCACGGCCGGTAAAGGTCACTTCCTGCCCGGTGAGGCTGGCAATGGGGATGAGGAACCGCAGGGTGCTGCCGCTCTCGCAGCAGTCCACCGGGGCAGTGAGGGGGGCAAACCGGCCCAGCCCTTCCACCACGGCATCTGCGGGGCCGGTGGTCACCCGGGCACACAGCTGGCCTGCGGCGGCCAGCGTGGCGGAGATGTCCTTACTGAATTCCAGATTCGTGATGTGGGAGCTGCCTGTGGCCAGCGCCGCACACAGCACGGCCCGGTGGGCCATGCTCTTGCTGGGCGGGGCTGTGATGCTCCCGCCGATGGGGCGGGAAGAATGAATGGTTACCAGCATAGGCCGTTACATATCGCGGCCGATGGCCCATGCCACCTGACGGCACTTGGCCATGGCCTGTGCAAAGGCGTCCGGGGTCAGGCACTGGGCACCGTCGCTCCAGGCGTGGCGGGGGTCATAATGCACTTCTACCTCCAGACCGTCGGCACCGGCGGCCACAGCGGCGATCATCATGGGTTCCACGAGGTTTGCCTTGCCGGTGGCGTGGCTGGGGTCCACGATGACGGGCAGGTGGGTCTTTTCGTGGATGAGGGGCACGGCAGACAGGTCCAGCGTGTTGCGGGTGTACTTTTCAAAGGTGCGGATGCCGCGCTCGCACAGGATGACCTGCTCGTTGCCGCCTGCCATGATGTACTCGGCGCTCATGATCCACTCCTCGATGGTGTTGCACAGGCCGCGCTTGAGCAGCACGGGCTTGTGCATCTTGCCAACGGCCTTGAGCAGCTGGAAGTTCTGCATGTTGCGGGCACCGATCTGCACCACGTCCACATATTCCTCAAACTCCGGGATCCGGTCCTCGCTCATCAGCTCGGACACGATGGGCATTCCGGTGGCCTCCCGTGCCTTGACCATATCGAGGATGCCCTCAGTCTCCAGACCCTGGAAGGAGTAGGGAGAAGTGCGGGGCTTATAAGCGCCGCCGCGGAACAGGCTTGCACCGCCCGCCTTTACGCCGTTGGCAATGCGCAGTGCCTGCTCTTCCCCCTCGATGCTGCAGGGGCCTGCCATCACGGCGATCTTCTCGCCCCTGCCGATCTTCACGCCGCCGCAGTCGATGATGGAATCGGCGGGGTGGAACAGGCGGTTGGCCCGCTTATAGGGGGCGGACACACGGGTGACGTTGTCGATCCAGGGGTTGGCCAGCACGTCGCGCTCATCGATCTTGGTGGTATCGCCCACCAGACCGAACACATTGTAATCCTTGCCGGTGATCAGGGTCACATCCAGGCCCTGCTTCTCGAATTTGTCTACGATCTTTTCCAGTTCTTCCTTGGGGGTGCCTTTTTTGGTCGAAATGATCATCTTGTTTCTTTTCCCTTCTGTTTTGTCTCTATGCTTTCCGTTTTGCTGCACAGCCTGCCCTACTTGCCAAGGGCTCCCCCTTCGGGGGAGCTGGCGAGCGGATGCGAGACTGAGAGGGTTGTTACTGCACCAGGTGCGTCTGCGCACCGCCATCCAGCCGGAGCAGCTGCACAAGGTAGGCGCAGGCATGGAGATATCCGCTGACCCCCTCGCCTGCAAAGCGGCCCTGACAGCCAAAGGAGACCACATCCACGCTGCGGAAGGGCTCCTTGCCGCTGGGGTCGGCCAGCATCACTTCCACGGCGGGCACACCGCACACCTGCAGCGCCTCCAGAATGGCCACGCTGTAATAGGCGTAGCCGCCCGGGTTGAGGATGATGCCATCGGCCCGGCCTGCCGCCGACTGGATCTCATCGATGAGGTCACCCTCGTGGTTGGACTGAAAAAAGTCCACCTGAACATCCATCTGGGCACAGCCCGCCTCGATATAATCCAGCAGTGTATTGAAATCGATCTGCCCCTCCATGCCCGGCTCCGTGAACTGGGTCAGGTTGAGGTTGGGACCGTTAATGACTAAAAATTTCATCCAGCGCCTCCATTGCCGCCGTCACGGCATCCGCAGGGGTGGTCTTGTTGGGGATCACAGCATCCGCTGCCGCCAGATAGAGCGGGCGGCGCTGGGCTTCCATGGTTTTCAGGGCCTCGGGGCTGGTGGAAAGGGGCCTTCCGCCGCCCACCAGCAGATCTTCCAGTGGCCGGTCGATGAAGAGCACGATGCCGTTGGCGTGGAGCGCCCGGAGGTTTGCCGGATCTTTGACCACGCCGCCGCCGCAGGAGATGACCTGCCGGTTCTCCCTGGCAAAGCGGGCGGTCTGCGCGGCCTCCAGCTTCCGGAAGCCTGCCTCCCCCTCAGCGGCAAAGATGTCCGGGATGCTCCGGCCGTCGGCCTTGACGATCTCCTCGTCCAGATCCACGAACCGCTTGCCCAGCCGTTCCGCCAGAGCGCGGCCCAGGGTGGATTTGCCCGAGGAGGGCATCCCGATGAGGGCAATGTTCAGCTGTTCCCGCCGCAGCTCGCTGGTCACACGGGCGATCTCGGCACCGGCATCCTCAAACTTACGGTCGAGGAAAAATTCTGCCGCGTACACTGCCTGCGCCACCAGCATTTCCAGACCGCCGACGGCAACGGGCACCCCCAGCTCCTCGGCCCGGAGGATGAGCTCGGTCTTATCGGGATTATAGATGACATCGATCACGGCTTCCAGCCCGGGCATGGAGGTGATATCCAGGGCGCTCACGCCCACATTGGGGTACATGCCCACCGGCGTGGTGTTGATGATGATCTGCGCCCCGGTGGTCAGGGCCTGAGCATAGGTCAGCTCTCCCTTTTCGGGGGCGGGATGGCGGCTGACGGTATAGATCTGTTTCGCGCCCCGGTCATGGGCCACGGCCCAGGTGGTGTTGTGGGTGCCGCCGGTGCCCAGAATGAGCACGGTCCTGTCCTTGAACTCCACCCCGTGTGCATCGCACAGGTAGGAGAAGCCGGGGTAATCGGTGTTGTAGCCGTAGAGCAGGCCGTTCCTGTTGACGATGGTGTTCACGGCGTTGATGGCCTTGGCGTGGGGGTCGATGTAGGAGCAGTACTCCATGACCACCAGCTTATAGGGGATGGTGACATTGATGGCCCTGAACTGCCGCCGGGTCATAAAGGCCCGGACTTCCTCTTCCGTGGGCAGGGGGCACAGGTCGTACCGGTAGCCGCAGAGCATCTCGTGGATGACCTTGGAGTAGGAGTGGCCCAGCCGCCCGCCGATGAGTCCGTATTCCATTTACAGCACCTCCTTGCGGTAGCCGGTGGGGTCCTCCATCCAGGCCATGCCGTATTTTGCGGTGAGCAGGTCGCCCACGGCCAGCGCGGCGGCGCAGGTCTGCACAATGGCGGCCCGGGGCACGATGCAGGGGTCGTGGCGGCCCTGAATGGACAGCTCCGCGTCCTTCTTTGCGATATAGTCCACCGTGTCCTGCGTTTTGTAGATGCTGGGGGTAGGCTTGACCGCCGTGCGGAACACCACGGGCATTCCGTTGGAGATGCCGCCGTTCAGGCCCGCATTGTGGTTGGTGGCGGTGACGATGCGCTCTCCCTGCATCCGGAAGGCATCGTTGGCCTCCGAGCCCTTCTGGTCCGCAAAGCCGAAGCCGGAACCGAACTCGATGCCCTTGACCGCCGGGATGGAGAAGGCCAGGTGAGCGAGCTTGCTCTCCACGCTGTCGAAATAGGGTTCGCCCACGCCTGCGGGCAGGCCCAGAATGGCGGTCTCCAGCACGCCGCCCACACTGTCGCCCTCGGCACCGGCGGCACGGATGGCAGCTTTCATGGGTTCTTCCACACTGCCGTCCAGCAGGGCAAAGCCCTCGGACTGATTCAGCAGTGCCTCGGCCTGCGCCGCCAGCGCGGCGGGATCGTCCAGCGCAAAGGGGATATCGCCGATTCCGGCACACCGCCCGATGTGCGTCACGATCTCGATCCCGGCCCGGTTCAGGGCTCCCAGCACCAGAGCGCCGCCCGCCACCAGCGCGGCGGTGACGCGGCCCGAAAAGTGGCCGCCGCCCCGGGCATCCTGATAGCCGTGGTACTTGGCGTAGGCAGTGTAATCCGCGTGGCCGGGCCGCAGCAGGTCAGCCGTTCTGGCATAGTCGCCGCTGCGGGTGTTCTGGTTTTCGATCATCAGGGCAATGGCGGTGCCGGTGGTGCGGCTGTTGACCACGCCGGACAAAAACTGCACCGCATCCCCCTCCACACGGGGGGTGGAAAGGCCGTCGCCCCGGGCACGGCGCTTGTCCATGCAGGCAGCAAGAAAGGCTTCCTCCACAGGCACGCCCGCCGCCATGCCGTCCAGCACCGCGCCGACAGCCCTGCCGTGGCTCTCGCCAAAAATGGTCAGCGAAAGGTCGCTGCCAAAGGTGTTTTTCATGGCTTACTCCTCCACACCCAGCAGGGGGCGCAGGCCCTCCACGGGGATGGTCTCGGCCCGCCAGCAGCCCAGACCCGGCACCTTGATGACCGTGATCTGGCCGCCCTGAGCCTTTTTATCGTGCAGCATCTCGGCCAGCACCTTTTCCTTGTTATAGGTGGTGCGGGTGGGCAGGCCAATGCGGCGGTAGACTGCGCGCACCCGCTTCTGCAGCGCCTTGGATTCGATCATGGGCAGCATCCCCAACGCCACGCACTCGCCGTGGAACAGGCCCACGGTGCGGCGGCCCTTGATGCCCTTGACGGCCTCGATGCCGTGGCCGA
>OOCZ01001528.1_pt1 | contig 14346 bp, 7 predicted proteins | sample 1671631 | NCBI WGS metagenome assembly OOCZ01 (sample SAMN06348176, study PRJEB24527) | human gut metagenome | reverse complement strand
GCTGAAAGTCCGCAAGGGTCCGCCGCAGGAAGTTCTTGGTCTCCGGTCCGCAGAAGGCGGCGTCCACCGCCGCCTCCTGGCAGGCCAGCAGTTCCTCACGACTCATATAGGCGAATTCTGCGGCCCGGCGCAGCTCCTCCGTCAGGGTCAGCCCGCCCAGGAAGGTAGGATCGTCCCGGCTCAGGGTCACCACCGCCCCTGCATCCAGCAGACGCCGCAGGGGATGATCCTCCCGCCGCCGGTACAGCAGTGTCAGGTTGGAGGTCAGGCAGATGTTCAGCGGCACCCGCTCCCGCACCAGCCGGGCCGTCAAATCCGCGTCCTCTGCCCCCCGTGGTCCAGCCGGTCCGCCTCCAGGAGATCCAGGGCGTCCCGCACGCCATCCGGCCCGCTGCTCTCCCCGGCGTGGGCGGTGCGGCCGAAGCCCGCCGCACCCGCCGCCAGGAACGCCGGACGGAACCGCTCCCCCGTTCGGCCCGCCAGGGCCTCGTTCCCGTCAATGGAGAGGCCCGCCAGCCGGTGGGTCCGGTGGGCTTTCATATCCTCCACCAGGGCCATGGCCTCCGCCCCCGTCTGGGTGCGGGAGAGAGACAGCGTGAATCGGCAGTCTGCGCCGCCCTGTGCCGCAGCCCGGTCAAACCCAGCGGTCACCGCGGCGATGATCTCCGGTACCGAGAACTGGGGCCAGTGGGTGGGGTTCAGGATCATCTCGCTGTACAGGATATGCTCCCGTCCACTCTCCAGCGCAGCGTGCTCCGCCGCCTCCGCCAGCTCCTCCGGCGGCGCACCGAAGTCCGTGCAGCCGCTGTGGAGCTGCTGTCGCAGCGCCGCAAGCACCGTCCCCCGGTCCGCTCCCGCCAGGTCCATCTTATTGATGAAGATAATCACCGGAGTGTTGCGCATGCGGCAGACTTCCATCAGCTTGCGTGTCTGTGTTTCCACACCTTTCGCACCGTCCACCACGATGATAACGCTGTCCACCGCCGTCAGTGTGCGGTAAGTATCTTCGGCAAAGTCCTGGTGACCCGGAGTATCGAGGATGTTGATTTTATAATCGTGATAGTCGAACTCCATTACGGAAGTGGTTACGGAGATACCACGCTGTTTTTCAATATCCATCCAGTCCGACGTTGCTGTCTTCTTTATCTTATTGCTCTTTACGGCACCCGCCACCTGGATTTGTCCACCAAAAAGCAACAGCTTCTCGGTCAATGACGTCTTACCGGCATCCGGATGCGCGATAATCGCAAACGTTCTCCGTCTTTCTATTTCGTTGTTATTGGCCATATATCAATTAGTCAGTAATAATCACTCTTCCAAATTCTTCATGCAAACGGCAAGGCTCTCCTCCCAATGGGGTATATCGATGCCGAATGTCTTCTTTATCTTTGTCTTGTCCAGTACGGAATAATGCGGACGCGGCGCCTTGGCAGGGAATTCGTCCGTATGTAGTGGATTTACTTTGCAGGTCTTTATGCCGGCCAGGCGATGGATAGCCAAAGTGAAATCATACCACGAGCACACACCCTCGTTGCTGAAATGATAGATACCGGGAACAATCCCCCGGTTGACAGCCGCAAAAATGACACGTGCCAAATCATTGGCATATGTCGGCGTACCTATCTGGTCGAAGACAACCCCCAGCGTCTCTCGCTCACGCCCCAGACGAAGCATCGTCTTCACAAAATTATTCCCGTAAATGGAATAGAGCCATGCTGTACGGATAATCATGGCACGGCTGCAATGCTTCATCACCGCCTGCTCACCTGCCAGTTTAGTAGAGCCATATACCGAATTGGGGCAAGTGGACGCCTCTTCCGTATAAGGAGTGTGTCCGGTTCCGTCGAAAACATAATCGGTGGACACTTGTATCAAGGCAGCACCGCAAGCTTCGGCAGCGGCAGCCAGATAGCCAGGAGCGACATGGTTCAGCTTGTCGCAAAGTTCCTGATTGTCCTCCGCCTTGTCCACCGCCGTATAAGCAGCGCAATTCACAATCACATCTATCCGGTTACCCTTCACAAACCTGTGCACAGCTTGTTCGTCGCAAATGTCCAATTCCTGCACATCAGTGAAAAAATAAGCATGTTGTCCGTTTTCTTTCGACAACACTCGCATTTCATTGCCAAGTTGACCGTTGGCACCGGTTATCAGAATATTCATTTAATAAAGTTACACTTATATATAGAATGTTACGATGAACAATATTTTCCTTCATAATTATCAATCATCCACTATCAATTATCCATCAACTCCAGTTCTCCCCGCTTCTCCTTGTCATAATAGTTGGCAAGCAACGAGATGAAACCACTGATGGCCTCCATAGCCTTTGCCGTGCCCTGACTGATTTCCTTCTTCTGCAAGCGCAACAGCAGCACTCCATAAAGCGCCTCGAAACAAGTGTCTACCTCAGACTCCTCTTTCCGGCCGTTCTTCTGACGCAGTTCCACGATAAAAGGCAGTGCCTTGAAATAAGCCGCATTATAGAACGGATATTTCGTAGAAGCCAGCAATTCGCCATGCAGTTCCGTCAGATTCAGAATGACATTACGGTTGATTTGCAGATGCCCTTTTTCCGTTACGCCTTCCGCACGCATCATATCTGCCAGGTTTCCATACCATTCTTCCAGCGCAGGCCGTTCCTCCTCCGGATAGCGCAAGATGATGTTCTGGCGTATCCGGTCTATGTCACAGCCGTTGGCACGGAGCAAGTCCTCCACCTGCCACATATATATAAGGTATTCGGCTATATTCTTCTCTTTCAGTTGTTGCGCAATCTTCACGATAAAATGTATGATTTATAACCTTAGATTTATGACTTCATTATCAATTTATCCACTATCGATTATCCATTAATACAGCGATTCACCCATCAGCGTAAACACCAGTCCCATCACAGACACCACAATGACAATGCTCCCGATAATACGGTTCAGTATCCAGATACCTCGCAGGTTGAATTGTGTACGGACCTTATTGACAAAAAAGGTTATGCCAAACCACCAAGCCAAAGCACCCAATGCGATGGCCAGGTATCCGGTGACAGCCTCAAACACCAGCACGCCCTCACTTACAAAAGCAAAGCGGGCGAAAAGGCCTACAAAAAGGAAAATAATCAGTGGATTGGAAAGTGTGACGGCAAACGCCGTTATGAAGTTATGGAAATAGGAACCCTTATTGGTGGATACCGGCCGGATGGACTGTACCGGATTGCTGCGGAACGTATAAATGCCAAATGCCAACAGAAGAATGCTTCCGAAAAGCTGCAGGTAAAAGATGTTCTTGTTGACATAATCAAAAACGAAACTCATCCCGTAGCCCGTCAGCAAGGCATATGCAATATCGCTCAGCGAAGCTCCTATCCCCGTTACGAAACCATACCACCGTCCTTTATTCAAAGTACGCTGAATACACAATACTCCTACAGGACCCAATGGCGCGGACACAATGACGCCGATAATGAACCCCTTCCACAATATGTCAAATATGGTCTCTATCTGAATCATGGCTGCAAATATCGGACTTTTTTATGAGACGAACGAATAGTGTTAACGTTTTTTCGACGGAAAAGGATTTTAAGAAGTAAAGATTATCCATTTTACATATTATTCCGTATATTTACCTCCGAACTTAACAATACCCCCTAATGAAACGAATAAAAAAAACTCTAGCACTCGTTTCCATGACCGTCTTACTACTGACGGCATGCGAAGCTCCCAAGGAACTCGGTGTGATTCCATATCCGCAGTATGCCCAAACTACGTCAAAAACAGTCGAACTGCCATCTACGGTAACCTTCTCGACCAATTTGGCGAAATCCGACATGAATGACCTGCTGGCCTATCTGCCGGACTTTGCCATCCCCATGAAGCTTGTCGACAAGAATCCTTTTGTAACGATAGAAATAACGGACGAGACGGACAATCCAATCGCCGCCGAAGGCTACAACCTGACAGTCAGCAAACAAGGTGTAAATATTCAGGCCTCCTCCGCAGCAGGTGCCTTCTATGGACTGCAAACCCTGGCACAACTTGCCCGTAACGGGAAGAAACTGCCAGTCACGACCATCAAGGACGAACCCAGATTCCCCTATCGTGGGCTGCACCTGGATGTTTCAAGACACTTCTTTAACACGGACTATGTCAAGAAACAAATAGACCTGGTAGCCACCTACAAAATTAACCGCCTGCATTGGCATCTGACCGACGGTGCCGGATGGCGGCTGGAGATTCCGGGCTATCCCCGCCTGACAGAATTCGCAGCCTGGAGAAAAGCCGCCAATCTGCAGGATTGGGGGAAATATAACCACCGCTTCTGCGAAAAGGATGAAGAAGGAGCCTATGGAGGCTACTATACAGAAGCAGATGTACGCGAAGTTTTAGAATACGCCCGCTTGAGGCATGTTACTGTCATCCCCGAAATAGAAATGCCGGGACACTCAGGAGAAGTACTGGCAGCCTATCCACAGCTGTCCTGTACCGGCAAGCCTTATACATCCGGTGAAGTCTGTATCGGAAACGAAGAGACCTTCAAGTTCTTCGAAGATGTGCTGGATGAAGTGATACGGCTGTTCCCTTCCCGGTATATCCATATTGGAGGTGATGAAGCCAGCAGACGCCACTGGAAGGCATGCCCCAAATGCCAGAAGCGCATGAAGGAAGAAGGGCTCAAAGATGAAAGTGAGCTGCAAAGCTATATGATAGCCCGCATAGAGAAGTACCTCAACGACAAAGGGCGTGAAATCATCGGCTGGGACGAGATACTGGATGGAGGCCTGGCCCCCAACGCAACCGTCATGTCGTGGCGGGGTACGGAGGGTGGCATTGCCGCCGCCCGCATGGGGCATTACGCCATCATGACACCGGAGAGCCACTGCTATCTGGACCACTACCAGGATGACCCTGAGACACAGCCGCTGGCGTTTGGCGCCTGCATCCCCATCGGACAGACCTACTCCTACGACCCGGCTCCCGATTCATTGGGAAGTGATATCTGCAAATACATATTAGGCGTGCAAGGCAATGTATGGGCTGAATATCTGCCCACTTACGAACATGCCGAATATATGATATACCCACGCATCATCGCTCTGGCAGAAGTAGGCTGGACTCCCATGGAGAACAAGCATCCGGAGAGTTTCAAGAGACGTATCAACAACGAAATACGATACATCCGGACGAAAGGGTACAACCCGTTCACCTTGTCGGAACAAGTGCAGACCAGCCAGACCGTTAACTATGCCAAGAAAAAAATCATGCTGTCCCTCACCTCCGAAAAACATCCGATTGACATCCGCTACACAACGGACGGCTCCGAACCGACTGTATCTTCCAAGTTATACAAGAAACCGTTTGCCGTAAAAGACTCCATATTGCTGACCGCACGCCTTTTCGACGGAGAAAAGCCTATCGGAAAAAGCCTTCACCTGCGCACCGACTACCATAAGGGCATAGGCAAAAAGATAACCTATGCACCGGGCGGCAGATACTATCAGCATAAAGAAGTATACAAAGGCGGCGGTGACGCCGGTCTCCTCGACGGACTTCGCGGCGGCAAAAGCTACATGGACGGACGATGGCAGGGCTTCTGCCCCAATGATTTGGATGCCATTATCGACCTGGGCGAAGTGACCGCCATACATCGGGTCATGGCCAACTTCATGCAAATCCGTACCCCACAAGTATTTCTCCCTGCCAAAGTGGAAGTATGGGCATCTGTTGATGGCAAGAACTTCACCCTGCTGGGCAGTGATATCTGCAGCGAGGAAGAGGCCGGAAAGGACGTGATATTCCGTGATTTCGGCTGGATTGGCACCCCCACTGAGGCACGATATGTACGCTTCCATGCCATACAAGGGAAGAAGCAATTCTTATTTACGGATGAAATCGTCATACAATAACACACATCCGGTTTTTATGAAACAGAACAAAAAACGCATACGAGTAAAATTGCATGCGTTTTTTGTTTTCCTTTTTTTCTCCTCCCCACCGATTTTACGTATCTTTGCCCCCAAGAAGAAAAGATGAAGATACTCAAAGAAGTAACTTCAATCGTAAAATCGTAAATCGTAAAATCGTAAATATAACTATGATTCTTTTTTTCAGAACCCCATCCAAGAGTGTGATTGCCGTAGAATGTAATCATGAACTCCCCCAGGCAGACAGCGACAAACTCTGCTGGCTTTTTGGAGAAGCCACCCCCGAAAGTGAAGACAACCTGAAAGGACATTTCGTCGGCCCGCGCCGTGAGATGATTACTCCTTGGAGTACAAACGCCGTAGAAATCACCCAGAATATGGGGCTGGACGGCATCATACGCATCGAAGAGTACTTCCCCGTAAAAGATGAGAACGCAGACCACGACCCGATGCTGCAACGTATGTACAAGGGGCTGGACCAGAATGTATTTACAACCAACCGGCAGCCGGAACCGATTGTACACATCGAAGACCTGGAGGCATACAATGAAAAGGAAGGTCTGGCACTCTCCAAAGAAGAAATGAACTACCTCAAGAAAGTAGAGAAAGACCTCGGGCGCCCTCTGACAGACTCCGAAGTATTCGGCTTCGCGCAAATCAACTCCGAGCACTGCCGTCACAAAATCTTCGGCGGAACATTCATCATCGATGGAGTGGAACAGGAATCTTCACTCTTCCAAATGATAAAGAAGACCACACAAGAGAATCCCAACAAGATTATCTCTGCCTACAAAGACAATGTGGCCTTTGCCGAAGGTCCGGTTATCGAACAGTTTGCTCCGGCAGACCACTCCAAGCCCGACTATTTCCAAGTAAAAGACATCAAGAGTGTCATCTCCCTGAAAGCGGAAACACATAACTTTCCCACAACAGTAGAACCGTTCAACGGTGCGTCTACCGGTACGGGCGGTGAGATTCGCGACCGTATGGGCGGCGGTAAGGGCTCTTGGCCGATTGCCGGAACAGCCGTTTACATGACCTCCTACCCCCGTACGGAAGAAGGACGTCCCTGGGAAGAGATTCTGCCGGTACGCAAATGGCTGTATCAAACTCCCGAACAAATACTAATCAAAGCCTCCAATGGTGCCAGTGATTTCGGGAACAAATTCGGCCAACCGCTAATCTGCGGTTCCGTGCTCACTTTCGAACATAAGGAAAAAGATGAAGTCTATGGTTACGACAAAGTGATTATGCTTGCCGGAGGCGTAGGCTACGGTACCCAGCGTGACTGTTTGAAAGGTACACCGGAAGCCGGCAACAAAGTGGTTGTCATCGGTGGAGACAATTATCGCATCGGTTTGGGCGGCGGCTCCGTATCTTCCGTAGATACCGGACGCTACAGCAGTGGCATCGAGCTGAATGCCGTGCAACGCGCCAACGCCGAAATGCAGAAACGCGCCTACAACGTGGTACGCGCACTTTGTGAGGAAGAGACCAATCCGGTGGTTTCCATCCACGACCACGGCTCTGCCGGACATGTAAACTGTCTGTCCGAATTGGTAGAGGAATGCGGCGGTTTAATTGACATGAGCAAGTTGCCCATCGGTGACACGACTCTGTCTGCCAAGGAAATCATTGCCAACGAAAGCCAGGAACGCATGGGCTTGCTGATTCAGGAAGAGGCCATCGAACATGTACGCAAGGTAGCCGAACGTGAGCGTGCCCCGATGTACGTAGTCGGTGAAACGACCGGCGACCATCGCTTTGCCTTCCAGCAAGCTGACGGTGTACGTCCGTTCGACCTCGCCGTAGAACAGATGTTCGGCTCTTCCCCCAAGACCTATATGGTGGACAAGACCGTGGAACGTCACTACGAAATGCCCCAATACGAAGTTTCCCAACTACACGAATACCTCACCAATGTGCTCCAACTGGAAGCTGTGGCTTGTAAAGACTGGTTAACAAACAAGGTGGACCGTTCTGTAACAGGCAAGATTGCCCGCCAACAGTGCCAGGGTGAATTGCAGTTGCCTCTGAGCGATTGTGGTGTGGTAGCTTTAGACTATCGCGGCGAAAAGGGTATCGCAACCTCTCTGGGCCATGCTCCCCAGGCGGCACTTGCCGACCCGGCAGCCGGCTCCGTTCTTTCCGTCAGCGAAGCATTGACCAACTTGGTTTGGGCACCGCTTGCCGAAGGTCTGGACAGCGTTTCCCTTTCTGCCAACTGGATGTGGCCTTGCCGTTCGCAAGAAGGTGAAGATGCCCGTCTGTACACGGCAGTAAAGGCCTTGAGTGACTTCTGCTGTTCCCTGCAAATCAATGTACCGACCGGTAAAGACTCTCTTTCCATGACACAGAAATACCCCGACGGCAGCAAAGTAATTTCTCCGGGCACGGTAATTGTTTCTGCCGGTGGAGAAGTTTCCGACGTCAAGAAAGTCGTATCTCCGGTGCTGGTTAACAATGAAAAGACTACCATTTATCATATAGACTTCAGTTTCGACAACCTGAAACTCGGCGGTTCCGCCTTTGCTCAAACCCTGGGCAAGGTAGGTGACGAAGTTCCCAGCGTGCAGGATGCCGAATACTTCCGCGATGCTTTCCTTGCCGTGCAGGAACTGGTCAACAAGGGACTGATTCTTGCCGGACATGATATTTCCGCCGGTGGTCTTATCACTACACTGCTTGAAATGTGCTTTGCCAATGTGGAAGGCGGTATGGAAATCAACCTGGATAAAATCAAGGAGCAAGACCTTATCAAGATTCTGTTTGCAGAGAACCCGGGTATCGTTATCCAGGTGAGCGACAAGCACAAGGAAGCTGTAAAGCAAATACTGGAAGATGCAGGCGTAGGTTACGTGAAGCTCGGCAAACCGACAGACGAACGCCATATTCTTGTATCAAAAGGCGATGTTACTTATCAGTTTGGCATCGACTATATGCGTGATGTATGGTACTCTACTTCTTATCTCCTTGACCGTAAGCAGTCCATGAACGGCTGCGCCAAGAAGCGTTTCGAAAACTACAAGATGCAACCGGTGGAATTCGCCTTCATGCCGGACTTCAAAGGCAAGTTCTCACAATACGGCATTAATCCGGACCGCCGTACACCGTCAGGTATACGCGCCGCCATCATCCGTGAAAAAGGAACCAACGGCGAACGCGAAATGGCCTACTCACTCTATCTGGCAGGCTTCGATGTGAAGGATGTTACAATGACCGACCTTATCAGCGGCCGCGAGACGCTGGAAGATGTAAACATGATTGTTTACTGCGGTGGTTTCTCCAACTCCGACGTTCTTGGTTCTGCTAAGGGTTGGGCAGGTGCTTTCCTCTTCAATCCGAAAGCAAAAGAAGCGCTCGACAAATATTATGCACGCGAGGATACGCTTTCACTGGGTGTCTGCAACGGCTGCCAGCTCATGATGGAACTTAATCTTATCAATCCCGAGCACAAGAAAAACGGCAAGATGCTTCATAATGACTCACACAAGTTTGAATCCAGATTCCTCGGTGTTACCGTCCCCACCAACCGCAGCGTAATGCTCGGCTCACTGAGTGGCAGCAAACTGGGTATCTGGGTAGCTCATGGTGAAGGAAAATTCTCCTTGCCATACGACGAGGACAAATACAACGTCGTGCTGAAATACTCATACGACGAATATCCTTCCAACCCCAACGGCTCAGATTATTCCATAGCCGGATTGGCAAGTGCCGACGGACGTCATCTGGCCATGATGCCCCACTTGGAACGTGCCATCTTCCCCTGGCAGAACGGTTGCTACCCCGCAGACCGCGTAAACAGCGACCAAATCACTCCTTGGGTAGAAGCATTTGTCAATGCACGCAAGTGGGTGGAAGCCAATAAAAAATGAGCTGAACTTCCTTTTTTATAGAAATGTAACAAGCGCGGGTTATGAATAATCTCGCGCTTGTTACATTTCTATTCTTCGCTTTCTTTTTTTGCTTTTCTCAAACAAAAGCATTATTTTTGTGTTTATTTTCAACTCTCCCTCAGTACAACATTCAAAAAACCGTTCGACAATTATGAAAAAGTACTTCTTTTTCTACATACTACTATTATTGCCAATTATAGGCATTGCACAAACATACAAATACATCGGTGTGGAAGACGGTTTGAGCAACAGACGGGTATATGCAATTCAAAAGGGACCTAAAGGTTACATGTGGTTTCTTACCCACGACGGCATCGACCGATACAACGGAAAGGACTTCAAGCCGTACAAATTGATGGATGGAGATGAAGAAGTGAATTCCATGATGAACCTGAATTGGCTCTATGTTGACCCCAAAGGCACCATATGGGAAATAGGCAAAAAAGGACGTGTGTTCCGCTATGATACAAAACACGATCGCTTTGTCCTGGTATACAAGCTACCCGAAAGCGAAGTGAAAGGACGTCCAACCCCTATCAGTTACGGTTTTGTGGATGCCAACAGCGTAATATGGCTTTGCAATGAAGATGCCCTATATCTGTACGACAGCAATACCCAGAAGGTAACATTCATTCAAAACGAAATAGGAGAACGAATTACGGATATCGCACAGATTGATTCGACCCACTTCTTCATCGGAACCGACATCGGCATACACTATGCTGAACTGGCCAACAACATCCTCACCCTCAGCCCCTGCAACCAGTTGGATACCTTGAAGATACAAATCAACGAACTATACTATCACAAACCATCCCACAAGGTTTTTATCGGTACTTTCCAGCGGGGAATATTCTCCTATGACCTAAACAAGCACAAGGTCATGCATATACCATCCGGACTGATGGACATCAGCATCAACTGTATCCGTGCCTTCAATGACAATGAGATTCTCATCGCAACGGACGGAGCCGGTGTCTACAAGATGAATACCGATACCTATGCATCCGAACCGTATATCGTTGCCGACTACAATCGGTACAACTCAATGAACGGAAATACTATCAATGACATTTACATCGACAGCGAGCAGCGTATCTGGATGGCCAATTATCCCATCGGCATAACTGTACGCAACAACCGATATGCCGATTACCAATGGATAAAACACTCTATCGGCAATAAACAATCACTCATCAATGACCAGGTAAACGCCATCATCGAGGACCATGACGGAGATTTATGGTTTGCCACGAACAACGGAATCAGCCTCTATTACAGCAAGACGAAACAATGGCATTCTTTTCTCAGCACCTTCGACTCCGAAAGCCATAGCAAAAATCACACCTTCATCTCACTATGCGAGGTGGAGCCCGGCATCATCTGGGCCGGAGGGTATAGTTCCGGCATCTACCAGATAAACAAGAAGCAACTGTCCATAGACTTCTTTACCCCATCCTTATTCAGCAATCTGAATATCCGGCCAGACAAGTATATTCGTTCCATTATGAAAGATTCTTCAGGAAACATCTGGTCCGGAGGGTATTATAACTTAAAAGAAATAGATTATTCCAGAAAAAACATACGGCACTTCCCGGGCTTGAATGGTATCACCGCTATCATAGAGAAGGACTCCACACATATGTGGATAGGCACTGCCACCGGCTTGTACCTATTGGAAAAAGTGACCGGTAAGTATAGCTATATCCAGATGCCGGTAGAATCCTATTACATCTATTCTCTATACCAAGCTTCCGACGGAATGCTGTATATCGGTACCAACAATGCCGGTTTACTGGTATATGATACGACCAAAAACACATTCAGACATTATCATAGAGACAACTGCGCTTTGATTTCCAATAATATCTATACACTATTGTCCGATGGTAAAGGAAATATCTTCCTGAGTACAGAACACGGTCTGTCCACCTTCTATCCTGCCGAAGAGACATTCCATAACTGGACCAAAGAACAAGGACTGAAGTCTGACCATTTCAACGCAGCCTCAGGCACCTTGAGGAAAAACGGCAATTTCATTTTCGGCAGTACGGATGGAGCCATAGAGTTCGACAAGGACATGGTCCTGCCTCGCGACTATAAGTTCAAAATGGTATTCAATGACCTGCGGGTATTCTATCAGACCGTTTATCCCAAGGATGAAGGTTCTCCACTTATTCTGGATATTGACGAGACAAAAACCTTGCGTTTGAAGTACAACCAGAACATCTTCTCATTGCAGGTCTCAGACATCAACTATGACTATCCTTCCCTAATTCTGTACTCCTGGAAACTGGAAGGCTTCTATGAGGGTTGGAGCCGTCCGGGAGAGGAAAACGTCATCCGTTTTACCAACCTGAGTCCGGGCAACTATACCCTCCGCGTACGTGCCATCTCCAACGAAGACCGTCGTATTGTCCTGGAGGAACGCAGTATGGACATCATTATCGAGCAACCCCTCTGGCTCAGTTTCTGGGCGCTGATACTCTATGCAGTAATTATCATATCCATTGCAAGCATCACTCTGCGAATAATAGTCTTGAGAAAACAGCGGAAAGAATCCGATGAGAAAATACGCTTCTTCGTCAATACGGCGCATGATATACGTACTCCACTGACGCTCATCAAAGCACCCTTGGAAGAAATCACCGAACGCGAGCAACTGACTTCCAGCGGACAGAGCAACATCAATACAGCCCTGCGAAACGTAAATGCCTTGTTGCGCCTGACCACCAACCTTATTAATTTCGAGCGCGCAGACACCTATTCCGGAAGTCTATACGTATCCGAATACGAACTGAGCACATATATGGAAGAGACGATCGATGCTTTCCGTTCATACGCAAACATAAAACACATCAACCTGACCTACGAAAGCAGCTTCCGTTATCTGAACGTATGGTTAGATAAGGACAAGATGGATTCCATTTTGAAAAATATCATATCCAACGCACTGAAATATACACCGGACGGCGGCAATGTACATGTCTTTACTTCCGAAACAGAAGACACCTGGAGTATTGAGGTGAAAGATACCGGTATCGGAATTCCGGCTTCGGAACAGAAAAAACTGTTCAAGATGCATTTCCGCGGCAGCAATGCCATCAATTCCAAAGTTATCGGCAGCGGCATCGGACTACTTCTGGTTGGGAAACTTGTACGCTTACATAAAGGGAAACTCAACTTCAGCAGTATGGAAGGAAAAGGCTCTTGCATCAAAATCACGTTCCCCAAGGGGAACAAGCATTTCCGCAAGGCAATCCAACGCCCTCAGCCCCAAAACGAACGTATTGTTTATTCGGCTTCCGGAGTGCCTATCAATGCCTCCGCCACATCGTCCCCTGCTTCCAGCGACATCTACGACAAGACGCAGCAACAGTCGCAAAACAACAGTAGCCACCAGAAAATTCTTATTGTAGAGGACAATGACGAACTAAGGGAATATCTGCGCAGAACATTGTCTGAACAGTACAACATACAAGTATGCTCCAACGGAAAAGAGGCACTGACCATTGTCAAGGAGTATATGCCCAACCTCGTCATTTCAGACATCATGATGCCGGAAATGAGAGGAGACGAATTGTGTCATATCCTGAAGAACGACATCGAGACATCACATATCCCCATCATCCTGCTCACAGCACTGAATACCGACAAGAATATCATCGAGGGACTGCAAAGCGGAGCGGATGAATATATTGTGAAACCCTTCAATATCGGTATATTGCGAGCAAACATTGCCAACCTGCTGACTAACCGGGCACTGTTGCGCCACAAATATACCAGCCTGGACCTGAACGACGAGAAGAACAATACGGATTGCATCAACTGCTCCAACGACTTGGACTGGAAATTCATTGCAACCGTCAAAAAGAGCGTCGAAGACAATATGGACAACCCAAGCTTCAACGTCGACGTGCTCTGCAACCTGCTGAATATGAGTAGGACCAGCTTCTACAATAAGATAAAGGCACTGACCGACCAAGCTCCGGCTGACTACATCCGGCTGATTCGACTGAAACATGCTGCCCAACTTCTGAAAGAACAAAAGCATACCATCACCGAGATTTCAGAGCTGACCGGTTTCAGTGATGCGAAATATTTCCGTGAAGTATTCAAGAAACATTTCAATATGAGCCCAAGCCAGTATGCCAAGAGAGGGAAGGAAGGGAAAGATGATAAAGAAATAAAGTAAACGCAGAAAGAAAAAGCAAGGTTGATGATAATACAGCAAAAATGCAGTCTATTAAGTGGTTAGGTGTTTAACTCATAATACTGCATAAGCTGAAAAAGGAGGTCCGATAAAAGCTGCGAAAGACTTCAGTTCCCATATCGTTACTGATATAACAGGAACAAGAAACGGCACAACAGGTTCTATTTCAGTAATTTGCACAGTTTTTCATACCTGAGGACAACTCGCTTGATATTAACTTTGTAACGATCAAAAAAGTATGAAAACGAGTATGAGCAGATCGACCTTCAAAATCCTCTTCTACGTGAAGAAGGGCAGCGAGAGAGCCAACGGCTATCTCC
>OOCZ01001524.1_pt1 | contig 14391 bp, 15 predicted proteins | sample 1671631 | NCBI WGS metagenome assembly OOCZ01 (sample SAMN06348176, study PRJEB24527) | human gut metagenome | reverse complement strand
CACTTATATTCAGTTAATTATACCAAATATTCGAGTGCCTTAGAACCTTGAAAGCTCGGTTGAACAAACTCAAAATGCTCTCTACCCAAATCTCATATATCTAATAAATCTAACGATAAACGGACTGCTCTTTCCAATACTTCGGCTACTATCATTTCCACTTTATCAGATACTTCTTTTCCCTGCTATTGGCATCATTGGAATCTTGAACATTCAAGTATTCGGTCATTCACAACATGAGTTTGCGATAACATTCCACCTTCATATCTCGGAATATGTATATCTTGAAACAGCGTTCCTTGCTAACTGCGAAATGCAGCTATTTATCACTTCCTGTATTTACAAACCGAACAACCTCTAATCTCTCAGTCTATGAATGTTCGCATCAATTATCTCCCGAAATCGGAAGCCTTCGGTTTCTCGATATAGAGAAACCCAATAACCAGTTATCTCAGATTGCAGTGTCCAAGGACTTTCAGTTGGCAACTAACTTCTTGCGAACAATTCTGTTGTACATTTCTCCGCAAGGCGTTCTTGGGTGATAACTTTGGTGCAATAAAGAACCCGGGAGGATATTGACCTGCGTTGCAGGATTTGTCAAGCAAGTTGTACCTTTGTCATTACAAAACTCCGTTTTATCCTGCCAAAGGTAACTTGCCGACTGCTGCGCATCGGGGCGATTGCATCGCTGTTTCGCCCTGCGAAATATGTTCCAGGAAACCCATCAACCGATGTATCATAGTATGACGAAACAGAGAACCAAAGTATTTCAGTTGCGGCTTACCCCGGAGGAAGCCGCGCTGCTTAAAGAGAAATCGGCTTCGTACAGCTCCGTAAGCCATTATATCCGTTCGGCTGTGGCGGAGTATTCCAACATGGATGTCAAGAAGAAGCTCGAACTTATCAATGACCTCGGTCTGTTTTACCGGAAGTTTCAGAACGAACTGTCCTGGGCGGGCGGAAACCTGAACCAGTCGGTCAAGCGAGCCAACGAGCTTGCGGTAGCCGGACTGCTGGCTCCTGAGTATATCCAAGAGGTCTTGATGCCGACCATTCTTGAAACCCGAAAGACATTGAACGGGATAAAGAAGGAACTGGATGCCGTAACCCGAAAAGCCGTCAAGCTCTGATTACCCTTAAATCCGAATACTTTGGTTGCAAGGTATTCAAGAACCCCGATAAACAGAACTCAAGATGATAGTTACCATATTACCCGGAAGCTCGGACTTCCATGCAGTCGGTTACAATGAGCGGAAAGTCTCGAAAGGCGTAGCCCGGTTACTCGAAATGCAGAATTTCGGGGCACTCGGAACATTCGGCAAGCCTACCCCTGATGAACTGGTCAAGTACCTTCAGGAATATACATCCCGAAACAGCAGAATCCGGAAAGCCCAGTATCATGTAGCCTTCTCCTGCAAGGGACACGAGCGTTCGGAATCTGACATGAAAAACTTCGCACACCGGTATCTTCAGGAAATGGGATATGGCGAACCCGAGCAACCGCTGCTGGTCTATTCCCACTACGACACGGACAACACCCACCTGCATATCGTTACCTCACGCATCTCCCCCGACGGAAAGAAGATAGCCCACGACCATGAGCGCAGGCGGTCGCAGGAAGTCATTGACCGGCTTCTCGGCAACGACCGGAAACAGAAGACCGATGATGACATAGCTGCCGCCAAGAAGTACACCATCTCCTCCTTCGCCCAGTTCAAGGCGGTCATGGTTTCCATGGGCTATGAAGTCTATCAGAAGGACGGAACGGTGTTTGTCAAACAAGGCGGCACGGTACAGCGGAAACTTCCCCTGTCCGACATCGAGGTACTGTATAAAAGCGGCTACCGGGAAAGGGCACGTTGCCGCCAGCTGCGGAGCATCCTCAAAAAGTACCGGGACATAAGCACGAACAAGGAAGAGCTACAGAAGGAACTGAAAGCCAAGTTCGGCATCGACCTTGTCTTCTTCGGCAAGAAGGATGCGGCTTACGGATACATGCTGATTGACCATGCCAGCCAGACCGTCATCCACGGTGCAAGAGTACTGTCTGTGGACGAGCTGCTGGACTTTGCCACTCCCGAAGAACGCTTCAACCGCATTGAGGATTTCATAGACCGCCTGCTTACCCTCAATCCCAAGACGACCCAAAGCGAGATTTACGGCAAGATACGGAAACAGCACGCCTATATAAAGAAAGGTGTCATCTACTTCAACGGTCAATCCCGTCTCTTGAAGCCGTTCATGGCGGAAGCGATAGACCGCAACAACCGCATCGCATGGGTGGAGAAGTTCAAGCCTTCCACCGAAGCGGAACGGGATTTACTGTGCGGTATTTTCAAGGTGAACCGTCCAGACCTTGTTTCCCTTTCGTCGGAACGGACAACTGCCTATGCGGATGCCGTCAACCGCCTCCGTGCTGTTTTTGAGGATGAAACTGTTACTTCGGTCAAGGGTGGTCTTTATGCGGAAGGTTTCACCATCCGTCAGGACGAGAACGCTACCTATGCGGTCAATTTCAAGCAACACATCATCGTCAACCTGACCGAAGAAGGCCTTGACCTTGAACGGCTGAAACGGAAAGCTCCGAGACAGCAACGGCAGCATCCGTCAGCCACTCCTACGCATAAACCTCTGTCCCGTTATGTCAAGCTGCGCGACAGCGGAAGCGGCAGCCACAGCGAAAAACGCGAATGGGAAGTCGGACAGAAAGACGGCTACGGTGAAGTGGATGACGGACGTTCCCTGAAAAGATAATGCCATACAAACGAAAGGTTACGGTAAAAGTTTTTATGGACTTTCTGCCGTAACCTTTTCAGTTTCCGCCAACCCAGAATCTCTGATATGGAGTGTTCCATACATTCAGGTCAGACCGACCAAAAGCATATAAGTGTTGCGCATTTCGTTTTTCGGGTTCACCGGATGATAATTTTGGCGCAAAATCAATAATCGCACTGCAATGATACAGACACCGGTCATAGTGACATTCGCCAACCAGAAAGGAGGCGTCGGCAAGACGACGCTCTGCGTAACCTTCGCCAATTATCTGGTGACGAAGGGAGTGCGTGTCGTGGTGGTTGACTGCGACTTCCAGCACTCCATCATCAAGTGCCGCAAGGCGGACAGCAAGAAGTACGGCGAGCAGCAGATGCCCTACGATGTATTGGCATATGAAGCCAACGACAAGAATGCCATGACTTCACTGATGGAAAAGCTCCACAACGATCCGAGCATAGACGTGGTGCTCATGGACTCTCCTGGCAGTCTGAAAGCGGACGGTCTGGTTCCCATGTTCGTCAACTCGGACATCATCGTCGTCCCTTTCCATTACGATTTGGTAACCGTTCCCTCTACCGCCAGCTTCCTGATGTTCATAGACCGTCTGAGAAGAGCTGTCGGTGAACGGATGAAGGCACGGCTCTTCATCATCCCCAACCTGCATGACGGCAGGGTCGGCAAACGCTCCGAACTGGTCATTTGGGAAAATGCGAGGGAAACCTTCTCCAACTACGGCTATGTAACCGCCAAGGTTCCCAAGCGTGCCGACATGGAGCGTTTCAGCACCATGGCCGCCCTTGACATGCAGGGCAGCATTGTCGCCCCTGTCTTTGAAAGAATCTATGTCAGCATCTTCGATACGGAGAAACCGATTCGGGAAACTGTCCTTTCAGGCATACAGCTGACTGAGAAGAAGGGCAAGAAAAATGAAGAGCAACAAGTAACCTCTACAGAAAGTGAACAATAACATAATCAGCAACATCAATACCCATAACGCAATGACAAAAGATATTCCGGAAATAGACGACTTGATAAAGGGAATCAATGACCCTGACATCAGCCTGACGGATGAACCTCAGGACCAATCCGAAGTGCAGGAGACATCGGAAACGAAAAACTTCATCCAAGAAGAGCTACCTGAAAAAGTAGAAGCTATTGTTCCCTTCATGGACAATATAGACAAGTGCTGGAACAGTTTCCTCTCCCATCTTGAATCCTCCGATACGAGAGACGGCAGGAACGACCGTCTGGTATGCAAGCTAGACCGCGACCTTGCCGACTCATTGGACGACTGCAACATTCACAACCGTTGCCGTTCCGATCTGGTCAATGCGATTGTCCGTGCCTTCTTTGACGTGTACCTGCCGCAGCTTGCCCGCTTCCGCCGTGAGAAGAAGTCGTTGCTTGCCAATTTCAGGGAGGAATGACCATGGGAAAGAGCAGATGGAATGACAGTCTGATAGCTGTGCTTGCCGAAACCTACCCGGTAGAGACCACGGCTTATACAGCCGCTTTGCTGGGCATGAGCGAGACGGCGGTAAAGAACAAGGCAAAGAAGTTGGGCATCGTCAAGGTCGCCAAGTCCCGATGGATGGAACGTGCCGAACATATCCGCAGCCATTTTCAAGACAAGTCTTTCTCCGAAATGGCAAAGGAGTTGGGCATTTCCAAGATGAGCGTCAGCCGCATTGCGGCAAAGCTCGGACTGAAACGTACCAAGGAAGAGATTTACCGTGTCTCTTCCCGTGTCCGTGGCGAGATGATACGCCGGGAAAGACGCCGTGTCATCTTCGGACTCTCTCCGGCAACACGCATCAAGGTCGTGTCAAACCGGGCAAGAGTCCGCCTCCGTTCCCGGCTGAAAGGCATCGGCTATGTCGTGGGGCAAGAGCGCAACATCCTGTACTATACAGGAAACGTCGAGCGCAAGGAACGGCTGGAATGCCGGGGTGTCAAGCTGGGACTTCACTTCCTGCCTTTCCCGGGAAATGAATTATCCGTTTTATCCACTATCATATAACATACAACCATGCAATACGGACAAATAGTATTTATTCTGTTTATCGCCTTCCTTCTCTATTATGCGGTACTGATTGTGATGGACATACAGAAAGCCAAGGCAGCACAGTTGGCGGAGCAAGACAATCATGCCGAGGAAGAGATAGACATATCGGATGAAGCGCAGACCTTCAAGCCAATCAAGATAAGCCGGGATGAACCCGGGAAGACGCAGGAGCCGTCTGAGAATAATGAGGAAGATGAAGCCGGACAGAAACCGCAGTCCCTTTCACCGTCCGGGCTATCGGGAAGCCATCATGACTGACGGCATCCTTGTAGAGGATATTATCGGCGCGATAGACAGGCTGGCGGAGACCGGCACCTGCGACCTTGGAACACTCATATTCACCTGTGAAAACGCAAGATAAGAGCATATCTTATACATACCGTTCCTTTAGCGACCTCTGTTCCTTTGGTGATAGAACCCATTAACATGATTAAAAAAATGCAACAGTTAAAAAAGAGATTACAACGTGCGGCGGAGCGTTTCATGGCTTCCACATTCGCACAGAGAAGTATGTTCGCCGTGACAGCCCTTGTCCTTTCAGTTGGCGACGTCATGGCAGCCAGCAAGGGCGCAGCCGGTTTTACCAAGGCCACGCAGGAAGTCAGTTCCTATCAAGAACCCGTTTCCAACCTGATGAAAGCCATCGCCGCAGTCATCGTTCTGGTAGGTGCCTTCAATGTTTATTTCAAGATGCAAAACGGTGACCAGGACGTAAAAAAGACCATTATGATGACTATCGGAGGCTGTATCGCGTTCATTGCCCTGTCGGAAGCCTTGCCGCTGTTCTTCAAGTAGTTACAATAAATATACAACAGCATCATGACGATGAATCAGGAGGGTTATCCCGTATTCAAGGGGTTGCAGAAACCGTTGGAGTTCATGGGCATCCGCGGGCGTTTTCTCACGCTGGCGGCAGCGGCCATCGGTATCTCCTTTGTCAGTTTCATTGCATTCTCCATCGTCTTGGGGAAGCTCGCCGGATTCATCGCCATGCTGGTAACGGCGGTGGTCGGACTGGCGGTCATCTATGTCAAGCAGCGTGGAGGACTGCACAACAAGAAGCGGTCCAAAGGCATCTATGTTTATAAGAAATTGAAACGTGATATGTAATCAAAAAGAGTAAACAGCTATGGCACATACCCGAAAAAAAGTATTTGACGGTCTCTATGCGCAGTTGGAGGAAACGGACGGTCATGTCGTCCTTTTCTCAGCCAAGGGAGAACCTTCAATCATTTTTGAAATGACCAATCCCGTACAGCAGTTGTGTACGGATGCGGAGCAGTACATACGCTTTCAGGAGGTGCTGGGCGGTGTGTTGCAGACGCTTGGGGAAGGCTATGCCTTGCAGAAGCAGGACATCCTTTGCAAGCAGAGCTACCACCATGAGGTACCGGAAGATGCCGAGTTCCTGACCCGGAGCTACTTCAACTACTTTGAGGGAAGGGAGTTCACGGAGATACGCACCTATCTGATAGTCACGCAGGAGGCGCAGCGCAGCCAGTTTGTGCAGTATGACCCCAAGAAATGGCTGGACTTCCATGCCAAGGTCGCCAAGGTGGACGACATGCTTACCGAGAAGCATATCCGGCACCGCCTGCTGACCAAGGAGGAGGTCAACGAGTATTGCCACCGCTTCATGGCGTTCCAGTTCCGGCACGGCTCTTTCTCCATGACCAACTTCAAGGCATCGGACGAGTATCTCAAAATCGGAAACCGGGTTATCCGTTCCTATCCGCTGGTGGACATCGACGAGATAAACCTCCCGTCCATGGTCAAGCCCTATACGCAGATGAGCGTCAACGGCTATGCCATCGCCACCGACCTGTTCTCCTTCCTGACGCAAGTGCCCTTCTCGGACTGTGTGGTTTTCAACCAGGTGGTGCAGATTCCCGAACAGCGCAAGCTGCTCCGCAAGCTGCAGGGCAAAGCGAAACGGCACGGCTCCATGCCCGACCCCAGCAACAAGATTGCCAAGGCGGACATCGAGGAGGTGCTTGACCGTCTTGCCGTGGACAGCACGCTGCTGGTATATAGCAACTTCAATATGCTGGTGAGCTGTCCGGTGGATAAAGTAACTCCGGTAACATCCTATCTGGAGACCAAGCTGTATGAGTGCGGCATCATGCCGTCCAAAAGCGCGTACAACCAATTGGAGCTTTTCACGGACAGCTTTCCCGGCAATGCCTACGCCTTCAATCCCGACTATGACCTTTTCCTGACCCTCTCGGATGCGGCATTGTGCTTCTTCTTCAAGGAGCATCTGAAAGGTTCGGAAGAGACTCCGCTGACCACGTACTACACCGACCGTCAGGGACTGCCGGTATGTATTGACATCACCGGAAAGGAAGGCAAGGTCAAGATGACCGACAACGCCAACTTCTTCTGTATCGGACCAAGCGGCAGCGGCAAGAGCTTCCACATGAACAGCGTTGTCCGCCAGTTGCTGGAACAGCAGACCGATGTGGTCATGGTAGATACCGGAGACTCCTACGAAGGTATCTGCGGCTACTACAAGGGCACCTATATCAGCTACTCCAAGGAGAAGCCCATCTCCATGAATCCGTTCAAGGTAACGAAAGAGGAATATGACTTGAACTTCGGGGAGAAGAAGAACTTCCTGAAATCGTTGATATTCCTGATATTCAAAGGCAATGCGTTCCCGACCAAGATTGAGGGCATGCTGATAAACCAGACCATCGTGGAGTATTACCAAGCCTATTTCCAGCCGTTTGACAAGTTCACCGAGGAGGAAAGGGACGGCTTGCGTCAGAAACTGCTGGTGGCAGCCAAGATGGAGGATGACTACGAGCAGTTCGCTCACGGCATGGAGGACATTGACAACCAGATAAACACGGAGGAGGTTTCAGAAAAGCCGGAAAGCCGTGCGCTCCTGCTGCCTTCGGAAGTGCGCCGTCTGAAGCTCATCCGCCAGTGCCGGTCATTGACCGCCCTTGTGAATGACGAGGCGGCAACCCTTTCCGAGAAGGAACGTGCCCTTCGCATCATTGAGACCTACAAGAAAGAATTGTATAACAATTCCATGCTGATTAAGATTGAGAAGCAAATCGACCACATGGAAGAACAGAAACGGAGGTTGAAGGTCAGGGAGCTTTCCTTCAACTCCTACTATGAGTTTGCCCTGGAGCGCATCCCGCAAATCACCTCGTTGGAGAAAATCAGTTTCAACATCCGTGACTTCGCAGCCATCCTGAAACAGTTCTACCGGGGCGGCGAACTGGAAGCCACGTTGAACTCCGACTTGGATGTGAACCTCTTTGACGAGCGTTTCATCGTCTTTGAAATTGACAAAATCAAGGATGACCCCGTGCTTTTTCCTATCGTGGTGCTGATTATCATGGATGTGTTCCTGCAAAAGATGCGCATCAAGAAAGGGCGCAAGGCACTGATAATCGAAGAGGCATGGAAAGCGATTGCTTCTCCTACTATGGCGGAGTACATCAAGTACCTTTATAAGACCGTCCGTAAGTTTCACGGCATTGCCGGAGTGGTTACGCAGGAACTGAATGACGTGATTGATTCGCCCATCGTCAAGGAGGCCATCATCAACAACTCCGATGTGAAGATACTGCTCGACCAGACGAAGTTCAAGGACAGGTACGAGGAAATTGCCGCCATCTTGGGATTGACTTCCATCCAGCGACAACAGATTTTTACCATCAATGCCCTGAACAACCGGGAAGGACGCAGCTACTTCAAGGAGGTGTGGATTTGCCGGGGACAGCATTCGGATGTCTATGGCGTGGAGGAAGCCCCCGAATGTTACTGGGCTTATACAACGGAACGAACCGAGAAGGAAGCCTTGAAGATTTATCTCGCTTTCTACGGCACCATGCAGGAAGCGATAACCCATATTGAGGCAGACCGGAAAAAGGACGGAAGTCCCAAGTATCTCGAATTTGCAAGAAAAGTCAACCATCATCAAAAAGTAATGTCATCATGGTAAAGTCAAAGTTCATAAAGCTACGGTTTGTCTTATCAATGTTGTTGCTGGTTATTGCATCCACCCCGATGTATGCAGGCTGGAAGGTGGTCATTGACAAGAACTGCGTCAAGGTGGTTACGTCCAACACCGCCTCACAAAAGCTGATTGAGGATCAGCATAACCAGCGTCTGGACTCCATCACCGCCAAAAAGAAGAAGGTGGAACTCTATTCGGTCAGCATGGCTACCATCAAGGAGCTGTACAAGCTGACGATGGAGAACGTGTCCGGCTTCGGAACGGAAAGCCGCTATTACAAGGAAATCGGCTCCTGCGCCTTTGACATTCTCAAAGACGTGCCGGAGCTTATCAAAACCGTGAACCAAGCCAAGTTCACGAACAAGCTCTATTGCCTTACGGAACTGGGCGGTTTAGTAATGGAAACGCAGCAACTGGTGGGGAACTTCGTGAATATCGTGAACAATGCCAAGGTGCAGAATCCGCTCAAAGGTCAAGGAACAGCCGAGAAGAAGAACGATGGCTATAACCTGCTTGACCGCTATGAGCGGCTGACGCTGGCCAACAGCATCTATACCGGACTGATGGAGATACGCTACAAGGTGGAGGGCATGATGCTGATGGCACAATACGCCACGGTGAATGACCTCTTCTTTGCCATTGACCCGGAGGGCTGGGCGAACATCGTTACCATGAAGAATCAAGTCGGCGGGCTGATTCGGGACTGGAACGGACTGGTCGCAGCCAATTACTAATCCATTCACCTTTATAATATATGAGACACTGGAAAATAACAATAGGCACTGTCGGTTTGATGCTGGCATTGTCCGTCCAAGCATCCGCTGTTGTCGTGCCCAAAGACCTGCCGACCATTGAGGCGTTGATTGCGCTTCACAAGGCGGTGAAGAAGGATGAAGACCAAGCCATGCAGCGTGTTGCCATGAGCTTCGGCGAGCAATCGCTTGTAACCAAGGGGGCAAACAAGTTCAACGAGGTACGCACTACTCTCGACACCCGGCTGGGCAATGCACATTCCTATTTGGTGCTGGCAGGTGCCATCTCGTCAACCGCCAATTCCCTGTACCAGTTGGTCCGGGACTACAAGGATTTTACCGGGAACACGTTCCAGTCGGTTTCCCAAAAGCCCTTCGTGGCATGGTACTATGCGGATGCCAATGTCGCCATTTCCCGGGAGGTGAAGCACTGCTACAAGCTCTACGCTTCGGTGGCTGCTTCCGGCATCAACCTGATGAAGGCGTCCATGGACGAGAAGCTGAACTTGGTGCTGACACTTAAAAGTACCATCGACAAGGCACGGTACATCATTGACAATGCGAACCTCTACTGCTATCTGGTTACGAGCTGCGGTTGGAAGCCGGATTACATCTGGGAAATCCTGAACTCCACCATCAAGGACGAGATAGCGGACAAGGTCATCAACAAATGGAATCAGGGATATGCAAGTTAGAACCATCATCGCCTGCCTGCTTTGTACGGCATTGGCAGGCATTCCGCTTTCCGCAGATGCCCAGCGGACAAGGAACGACAAGGAGAAACAGCGGCAGTGGACATCCATGGAAAACGGTCCTTGGGACTTCGCTCCGGACTGGTACTATTATTTCCTGCACCAGAAATACTCCGGTGCAGAAATGTACTGGAAATGGGCGGGATTCAAATCCGGCTTCCGGGTGCGTTTCAAAGAGCCGAAGTCCAATGTCAAGCGCATCATGCCGACCCGTGTTACCTCCGAGGAGACACAGCGGCAGAAAGTGAAGAAGGTGGAGGAAGAACGGAAACGGATAGAGGAACTGTACAAGGAAGAGCTGGTAAGGGAAGCCGACCGGAACGTGGACTTGACTTACGCTTCCTACAAGGACGAGTTCAACCGGATGCAGGACCGTATCACGGACGGTCTGCTTTATTGCATGAAGAAGAGTGGCGGCAAGCTGGAATACCAAGTGAACGAGCTGAGCCGACAGAACGAACTCCTTTGTGCGGACATCGCCTATATCCACAAGACGGGAGTCGGTTATGAACTGGAGAACGCCAAGCGGCAGCAGGCTTACGAGGAAGCCAAGGCGAAAATGGAGGAACTGGTCAACCGAACCGCCCATCTGTGCGCGGTGGCGGCAACCCATTATTGAAATTAAAATGGATAGTGAACAATCAATAAAACGGAATAAGAATTATGAACCTTTTATATACCCTTTTAACCATCGGACTGCCTGCCATTGACGAGAGTCTGGACAAGTTGTTGGTCGCCATGGAGTCTTTTCCAAACGTGGCGGTGCTGGGCGATGCGGTCGGACTGGCACGTGTCATCGGGCTGTGCCTGGCACTTTGCGTAGGCTCTTACGAGTGCTGGATGATGATGCTCGGACGGCGGGGCATGGATGTCATGAAGCTGCTGCGTATCATCGGCATCTCCCTCTGCATCTCTTCTTCGTCATGGATCTGCTCGGCTTTGCAAGTGCCCGGCAAGGGGCTAGAGTCGGCTACCAAGGCGATGGCGCAGTCCAAGAACAAGGAAGTCGCCGCTTTCGAGTTGAAGCTGGCGCAGAAGCAAAGTGAGTATCTGGACCGGCTGAGAGCCGTGCAGGATTCCATCTCCACCGCCAAGCAGATAGCCGCCATCGGTGAGGATGCCGCCTGGTGGGACAAGCTTATCTACAACGTGAGCAATCTAGGCAATACCATCAACAACTATGCGCAGCGTGCCGCCGTCGCTACTGAAACCAAGGTCAGCGAATGGATCAACGATGTCATCCGCTTTGTCGGCGAGTTGATTTTCCAGATGTCCTATTACGGCATCCTTGTGGCGCAGCGGATATTCATGGCAATCCTGATGATATTCTGTCCCATCATGTTCGCCCTTTCCCTTGCGCCGCCGTGGAGTTCGGCATGGAGCCAGTGGATGTCGAAATACCTTTCCCTCTCGTTGTGGGGCTTCGTAACCTATATGTGCCTGTACTATATCGACTTCATTCTGCTGTATAACCTGCAACAGGACTTGGTGGCTTATAACCACCTGTTGCACGGGTCGGTCAACTCCTGGTCGCAAATCGGAGCGTTGGGGCTTCAGGGCATCGGCTCCAACTGCATGTACGCCATGGGAATGCTGGTGGGTGCCTACATCATCCGCTTTGTTCCCGAAGTCGCCTCGTGGCTGATTCCCGGCGGTGTCAGTTCAAGTGCGGCGACTGCGGCAGGCTCTGTGGCAACGGGCATCACATCTACGGCAGGCTCAATGGCTGGAGGTGCGGCTGGCGCAGCGATAGGCGCGGCAGGAACGATGGGAAAATCAATGGTCAAATAACTTAAAAAGAAAGAATATGCTTATAGAATCCCTTGCACAAAAGACAAGACTCGCCATGATGACGGTGTTCGCAACCATAGCCGGTTGCGCCGTCATCTGCGGGTTCACCGTCTGGTGCTGCATCTCGCTGGTCAATCGGGAAAGGCAGCAGATCTATGTCCTTGACGGTGATATCCCGTTCCTTGCGGAACGCGCACAGCTGGAAGCCAACTTCACCATGGAGGCGAAGGCGCACATCCAGCTTTTCCACCAGTATTTTTTCAACCTGCCGCCAGACAACGACTATATCAAGTGGACGGTCGGCAAAGCAATGTACATGGCGGACGGAACGGCGTTGAAACAGAAACAGGCGATGGACGAGAACGGCTTTTACTCGGACATTATCTCTTCATCGGCTGTCTGCACCATCATGTGCGACTCCATTCAGTTTGACGAGTACGAGCGGAAGTTTACCTACTACGGAACACAGCTTATCAAGCGCCGCACACGGGACTTGAAACGCTCGATGGTAACGACCGGGTACATCGAATCCGTGCCGAGGACACGGAACAATCCCCACGGGCTGATGATAACGAACTGGAGAACCTTGGAGAACAAGGATTTGGCTTACTAATGTAAAACTCAAACAAAAACGAAATGAAATCAATCAGGAAACACCGTTTACAGACGCATCAGCTGATCCGGTCTTGGCTACAGCCGAAATTAGGTGCGGTTGGTGCAAGGTATCGCCTGACCGCAAGAGTTAGGTGGGCGAATCTATGGGCGAAAAGACATCCCAAGCGAACCTTTGCCTGCGTGACGGGCTCGCTGTTGTTGCTGTTGGTCGGCACTGTCGCTTTGGAACGTGTGCGGACAGACAATACTCAAACAGCCGACATGAATGCCATTGCCAGCATGGAACCGCTCTTCACAGGCTTTCATGCCATTCAAGCCAACAAAAACGTGCATCGGCAGAAACTGTTGGAACTGACTTCCCAAGGGCAGGCTGTCCGGGAAGGACTGGATTCCATGATTGCCATTTCTCATAAGTCCCATGCGGACTCGATGCGCATTATCCAAAGCTACGGGCAACTGGAGCATATTGTCAAATCCCTTAAAAACAATGATAACCCATGATTAAAATCAATTTCAAACAGCCCAAGTATATCTTTCCGATGGTCATCTTTGTCCCGTTGTGCGCCCTGATATACTTTGTGATGCAGACTTTCGGGGGCAGCGGAACGACGGAGAACGTGGTGGCTACCGACCGCATCAACATGGAACTTCCCGAAGCCAATGCCGAGGAAGCCGGAGACAAGATGTATGAGATGGCACGGCGGTTCGGGGACGAGGATGCCTTTACTGCCGTCGGCGGCATCGGTGAAGAGGACAAGGACGAGGAAAAGCTGGAGCATGGCTACAGCGAGGAGGAACTGAACAGTCTGGATGCCGCCGAAGCGGAACGGATCCGTCAGCAGCAGGAACTGGAAGAACTGGAGCATTCTCTGGCTGAGTCCAGAAGGCACATCAATTCACAGGTGTATGGGAACACTTCAGGAAACACTACGGAGGAGTTCGCTCGTGACCTCGAAGAGATACAGCGTCGCAGCTATGAAAGGCAGAAAGCCATCGAGAGCGGACTGGGCTACGGAAATACCGAAGCGGAAGAGGCAGCCAAAAGGCAGTGGGCGGACTCCATCGCCCAAGCCCGGAGAGAAGAGGCGGAACGAAACCGTCCCAATCTGGTCATCAAGTCATCCGATACGAACGCAGGCAAGTTCCATACGGTCGCGGCTTCGGACGATGCGGTGGAAGCCAAGCTGATTCGTGCCATGATTGACCAGACAACCAAAGCAAAGGAAGGTACGCGCCTTCGCTTCAAATTGTTGGATGACGTCACGGTGGATGATACCAGGCTTAAAAAGGGAACATACCTCTATGGAACTGTAACCGGCTTCGGGCAGCAGCGTGTCCGTGCCAATATCACCAGCATCCTGGTGGGCGACAAATTCATCAAGGTCAAGCTGTCCGTCTTCGACAATGACGGCATGGAGGGCTTCTATGTGCCGGAATCCTCGTTCCGTGACTTCGTGAAGGATGCCGGAGCCAACACGGTGCAGCAGAATATCAGCTTCGAGTCGGAAGACGGCTATGGATCGGGGATTTCAGGAGAGGCTATCGCCCTGCAAGCCTTGCAGAACATGTACAACTCCGCTACCTCGGCTATATCGTCCGGCATCCGCAAGAACAAGGCGAAAATCAAGTACAACACGATTGTCTATCTGATCAATTCGGAGG
>OOCZ01001511.1_pt1 | contig 14474 bp, 11 predicted proteins | sample 1671631 | NCBI WGS metagenome assembly OOCZ01 (sample SAMN06348176, study PRJEB24527) | human gut metagenome | reverse complement strand
ACCGGCGTGGCGTCACGGAGACGAGTAACCAGATCGTCAGCCTGAAATCCAAGAAGGAAGCGTTGCGCAATCTGACGGAACGTTACGAGGGATACGGAAACAGTATTCGCCGTGTCATGGAGCAGAAGACGAAGAATCCGAAGATCGTCGGCGTTGTGGCAGATATCATACAGGTAGATAAGCGGTATGAGACAGCTATTGAGACGGCACTTGGCGGAAGTATCCAGAACATTGTCACAGAGGATGATGCAACAGCCAAGAGTATGATCGCGTATTTGAAGAAGAACCGGTTTGGACGTGCAACATTCCTGCCGATTCAGTCAATCGTCGATCGCTCCGGGGTGAGTAACGATGTAAAGCGGGAACCGGGCGTTGTTGGTACCGCATCCGAATTGGTTGGATATGATAAGAAATTCCAGTCGATTATCGGACATCTGCTTGGACGAATCGTAGTTGTCGATCACATCAACCATGCGATGGCGCTTGCAAAGAAGTATAAACAGAGTCTGCGTATCGTGACGCTCGAGGGAGAACTGATCAATCCGGGCGGTGCGCTGACCGGTGGTGCATTTAAGAATACATCAAATCTGCTTGGACGAAAGCGAGAGCTTGAGGAAATTGATGAACAGATCGAGAAGCTTTCCGTGAAGCTGGAAGAACATAAGAAGCAGATTACATTCCTGACGGAAGACCGTGAGAAACAAAAAGGTATCCGTGACGAATTAAATACGGAGATCCAGAATATGAACATCCGTATGAATACATATACCCTGAACCTTGAACAGGTACAGGCAAAGCTGGCTGAGGTAGAACGCGGATTTGCAAGCATCAATCGCGAGAATGGTGAGCTTGCAGCGCAGATCGACGAGATCAATGCAAACAAGAAGGAATTAAAGGATAACAACCAGAAGCAGGAGGAAGCCATTCACGAGCTGGAAGCGGAGATTGCGAAGCTTGAACAGGCAGTGACTGAGGAAAAAGGTAGGCTGCAGGGTGCTTCAGATTCAATTAACAAGCTGAATCTGGAGTTCAATACCGTACAGCAGCAATATGAGTTCCTGATGCAGAATATCCATCGTATCAAGACGGAGGAACAGGCAGCAAAGGAGAACCTGCAGACGCTGAATCTAAAGCGGAACAATGGAAACGAAGAGGTTACGACGCTCACAAAGCGGACAGACAGCTTAAAACAGCAGTTCGATGAGAATATCCGTATGATCGCGATTAAGGAGAAGAAACTGGAAGAACTCATTTCAGGTAAAGATGCTTTGAATGAAAGTCACAAAGAATTTTTCCATAAACGTGAGGAATTGTCGGAGCAGATCAATGGACTGGACAAATCGGCATTCAAGATCAATGCATCGATTGAGAAGTTGTCCGAACAGGCGGAAAGTCTGAATAATTATATGTGGGAAGAATACGAGCTGACCTATAATCTGGCACTTGACTATAAGGATGCCGGATTCGATGATATCTCATCACTCAAGCGCGAGATTTCGGCAGTGAAAAATAAGATCAAACAGCTCGGCGATGTCAATGTCAATGCCATCGAGGATTACAAGCAGGTATCCGAGCGATACGAGTTCTTAAAGGGACAGCATGATGATATCTGCAAGGCAGAGGCAAATCTTGTAAATATTATTGCAGAGCTTGACCGGGCAATGCGGGAACAGTTTGCGGAGAAATTCAAGGAGATCCGTGTCATGTTCTCGAAGGTATTTAAGGAGTTGTTCGGCGGTGGTAAGGCTGACCTTGAGCTTGTTGATGAGGAAGATCTGCTCGAAACAGGAATCAAGATCATCGCACAGCCGCCAGGAAAGAAATTGCAGAATATGATGCAGCTTTCCGGTGGAGAGAAGAGTTTGACGGCGATTTCTTTGCTTTTTGCAATCCAGAGTTTAAAACCGTCACCATTCTGTCTGCTGGATGAGATTGAGGCGGCACTCGATGATTCGAATGTCAAGCGATTTGCCAAATATCTGTCCAAGCTGACAAAGGACACACAGTTTATCGTCATTACACACCGTAAAGGTACGATGGAAGCCGCAGATATCCTGTATGGTATCACAATGCAGGAAAAGGGCGTTTCGACACTTGTATCGGTGAATATGATAGAGAATGAATTGGATGATTAAGGAGGTGTAAGATATGGGTTGGTTTACCAAGAAGAAAAAAGGGGAAACTACAGAAGAGGAACTGCAGGAAGTGCAGACACAGGAAACTGTTGCAGAAGCAGAAGAAGTGGAGACAGAGAAAGAGATATCTGAGGTTCCTTCGGAGACAGTTGATACAGAGATTCCGGCTGAGATACCAGCGGATGAGCCAGGAGAAGCTCCAGCTCCACAGAAAAAGGGCTTCTTTGCAAGATTAAAGGAAGGGCTTACAAAGACACGTAACAGCATTTCAGATAGCTTCAACAACTTGTTCAAGGCAAGCGAGTTAGATGATGATTTTTACGATGAGCTGGAAGAGACACTCGTTATGTCCGATATGGGTTATGAGACGACGGAACGGATCGTAGAAGATCTGAAAGCACGTGTCAAGGAAGAACATATCAAGGAAGCACAGGCATGCCGGGATCTGGTAATCAATATTATACGGGATCAGATGCAGGTGGATGAGACAGCCTACGATTTTGAGAATAAGAAAACAGTTGTGCTGGTAATCGGTGTCAACGGTGTTGGAAAGACCACTTCGATCGGAAAGCTGGCAGCCCAGTACAAGGCACGAGGCAAGAAGGTGCTGATGGCGGCGGCAGATACATTCCGTGCAGCGGCAATCGACCAGTTAAAGACATGGGCGAACCGTGCCGGTGTAGATATTATCGCACAGAATGAGGGTGCAGATCCGTCGGCAGTTGTCTACGATGCGGTTGCGGCAGCAAAAAGCCGGAACCGAAGCCCGCTGCTGACAGCTGGACTTGCAGCTGCGGTGCCACCGTCACCGGCAAATTCTGCCCGGAGTGCGGCAAGCCCCGCCCGGCAGCAGCAGAGGGCTGGACTTGCAGCTGCGGCGCGGTGAACAAGGGCAAGTTCTGCTCCGAGTGCGGCAAACCCAAGCCCACCGGTACGCCCAAGTATAAGTGCGACAAGTGCGGCTGGGAACCGGCAGACCCTGCACACCCGCCCAAGTTCTGCCCGGAGTGCGGCGACCCCTTTGACGAGAACGACCGCAGCTGAACCCGGCACATAATGACCGATCACACTGCGGGGCAGGGAAAGAGCCTCTGCTTCACAGATCATAGGAGGAAACGCTATGGCAGGAATGCTGGAATATAAGTGCCCCTGCTGCGATGGTGCAATCCGGTTCGACAGCACCACCCAGAAGATGAAATGCCCCTACTGCGACACCGAGTTTGAGGTGGACGCGCTGAAGGGCTACGATGAGGATCTGAAAGACCAAAAGCCCAGCAAGATGAACTGGGCCACCCCCGGCGGCAGCTGGGCAGAGGGCGAGACCGCCGGTCTGCATACTTACGTCTGCAAGAGCTGCGGCGGCGAGATCGTGGGCGACGACACCATGGCAGCCTCGGCCTGCCCTTTCTGCGGCAACCCCATCGTCCTCACCGGACAGTTTGCCGGGGCCTTGCGGCCCGACCTCATCATCCCCTTCAAGCTGGACAAAAAGGCCGCCAAGGCAAAGCTGCAGGAGCATCTCAAGGGCAAGACCCTGTTGCCCCGGGTGTTCCGCAGCCAGAACCACATCGACGAGATCAAGGGCGTGTATGTGCCCTTCTGGCTGTACGACAGCGATGCCGACGCCCAGCTGCGCTTTACCGCCACCCGCACCCGCTTTTGGTCGGATGACGACTACGATTACACCGAGACCAGCTACTACTCTGTGCGCCGGGATGGCGTGCTGGGCTTTGACGCGGTTCCGGTGGACGGCTCTTCCAAGATGGCAGACGACCTGATGGAATCCATTGAGCCGTTTACCATGAGCGATGCCGTGCCCTTCAAGACTGCATATCTGGCAGGCTATGTGGCCGATAAGTACGATGTGGACGCCCAAAAGAGCATCCAGCGCGCCAACGAGCGTATCCGTCAGTCCACTGAGGACGCCTTTACCCAGACCGTTACCGGCTACGACTCCGTGAAAATGGAGAACAGCAGCATCCAGCTGCACGGCGGCAAGGCAAAGTATGCCCTGTTCCCGGTGTGGGTGCTGAGCACCAGCTGGCAGAGCAACAACTACATTTTTGCCATGAACGGCCAGACCGGCAAGTTTGTGGGCAATCTGCCGGTGGATAAGGTCGCCGCCCGCAAGTGGACGCTGGGACTTACGGCAGCCGTCGGTGCAGCATCCTATGCGGTGATGTGGCTGCTGTGGCTGGCCGGGATTCTGTAAAGGAGGGACGGAAGATGAAAAAGACTGTTACCCCACTGCGCTCCCTCTGTGCCGCGCTGGCAGCACTGGTGCTGCTGGTCGCGCTGGCCGCACCGGCCTTTGCCGCAGACGGCTTTGCCGACCTGTATTACCGCATGAACGACAGCGCAGAAGTTCTGACCGAGGACGAGGACGGCGAGCTGGAAGCTTCACTGGAGGAACTGAGCGTCCGCCAGAGCTTTGATGTGATCATTGCTACCATCGACTCGCTGGAAAGCGAGGGCTGCACCAGCATGGAGGAATATGCCGATGACCTGTACGATTACTGCCAGTTCGGCTACGGTGAAAACCGGGACGGCGTGCTGCTGCTGGTGAGCATAGGCGACCGCAAATGGCATATCTCAACCTGCGGCTACGGCATTACCGCCTTTACGGATGCCGGCATCCAGTACCTTGGCGAGCAGATGACTCCCGATATGGCAGACGGCGATTACGCCGCCGCCTTCCGCACCTTTATCCAGTGGACGGATGCGTATGTTACCGCCGCCCGCGAAGGCCACCCCTACGATGTGGACAACATGCCCAAGGAGCCGTTCTCGATCGTGTATTTGGGCGTGGCGCTGGTCATTGGCCTGATCACGGCACTGATCGTGACCGGCGTGATGAAGAGCCGGCTCAAGAGCGTGGCACCACAGCGGGACGCAACCAGCTATGTGCGGCAGGGCAGCATGAAGCTGACCAACCAGCGGGATCTGTATCTGTACCGTGAGGTGCACCGCACCGAGCGGCCAAAGGAGTCCAGCTCCAGCGACTCCGGCGGCAGCTCCACTCACACCTCCTCCAGCGGCTCCACCCACGGCGGCGGAGGCGGCTCGTTCTGAAAACGTTCCCCGCAAGATAAAATCTCAAAAACCGATCCGCAGCAGCCGGTCGCACCCGCGTCCCGGCAACCGCTGCGGATCGGTTTTTACTTTTCTGCCGCCCGACACAAACGACTGATTTTTTCTGCGCCTTTAGGGCTATACTTCCAGTGCAGACGATTTTATATGCAGCAAGGAGCAGACACATGGGCATTTGGGAAAATCTGGGCATGGGCGGTTACCGGGGCTTTTCGCGCCCGGCAGCGCGGCTGTTGCAGCAGGCGGTGCAGCTGGCGGGAGATCTGGGCTGTGAACAGGCGGATACCAGCCATCTTTTGCTGGCAATGCTGCAGCAGCAGGGCGCTGCGGCGCAGTTCCTCACCCGGAAAAACATTACCGAGCCGGAGGTGCGCCGCCAGCTGGCGCAGCGGCGCAGCGCCCCGGCACAGCGGCTGGACCGGCAGTCCATGGCACCGGACCTGCGCCGCACCATGGACTATGCGCTCATTGGGGCGCAAAACGCCCACGTCAGCCGGGCAGAGCCGGAGCATCTTCTCTGCGCCATGCTGGAAGATGACGGCTGCGCCGCCGGGCTGCTGCTGGCGGAGATGGGGCTTTCGCTCACCGAGGCGGTGCGGGAGTGCCGCCAGCTGAGCGGACAGTTTGTGCTGCCCGCCCAGCCCCGGGTGTCGGCCAGCATCCCCCGGGGCAGCCGCGCCAGCGATAAATACTGCCGCGATTTGACCCGCCGTGCCGCCGAAGGGGAGCTGGACCCGGTGTTCTGCCGGGAAGCCGAGCTTGACCGCATGGTGGAGATCCTGTGCCGCCGCCAGAAAAACGACCCCTGTCTGATCGGCGAGCCGGGCGTGGGCAAAACGGCGCTGGCCGAAGGTCTGGCGCTGCGCATTGCCGCCGGGCAGGTGCCCAGGGCGCTGCAAGGGCGGCGGCTGCTGGCGCTGGATATGGCCAGCTTGGTGGCGGGCACTAAGTACCGGGGCGATTTTGAGGAGCGGCTGAAAAACCTGCTGGAGGAACTGGTGCGGGACGGCACCGCCATCCTGTTTATCGACGAGTTCCACACCATCGTGGGTGCCGGTGCCGCCGAGGGCGCCATCGACGCCGCCAGCATCCTGAAGCCGGTGCTTGCCCGGGGCGAGTTGCAGCTCATCGGCGCCACCACCAATCAGGAGTTCCGCACCCACATCCAGAAAGACGCCGCATTGGAACGCCGCTTTGGTCGGGTACAGGTGGAGGAACCCACCCCCGCACAGGCGGTGGAGATTCTCAACGGCCTTGCGCCCCGCTACGAGCGATACCATAACGTGCGCCTGCCGCCCCAGACCTTGCAGGCGGCGGTGGAGCTTTCGGTGCGGTATCTGCCCGGGCGCTGTCTGCCGGATAAGGCCATCGACCTTGTGGACGAAGCCTGTGCGGCGGCGCGCATCCTTGCCGAAAAGGAGCAGCGCACCCAGCCGGTGCTCACCCCGGAGGATATCGCCCGGGTGGTGGCAGCCGCCAGCGGCGTGCCCGCCCAGCGGGTGGGCGAGCAGGAGCGGGAGCGTCTGGACAAGCTGGAAAGCCGCCTGAATGCCGAGATCGTCGGTCAGCAGCGAGCGGTGGCGGCCGTGGCTGGAGCCATCCGGCGCAGCCGCACCGGTCTGGGAGAGCCGGGGCGTCCCATCGGTGCTATGCTGTTTTTGGGGCCTACCGGCGTGGGCAAGACCGCACTGGCGCGGGCACTGGCGGTCAGCTGGTTCGGCAGCGAGAAAGCGCTGCTCAAATTTGATATGTCGGAGTATCAGGAGCAGCACACCGCCGCCCGGCTGCTGGGTGCGCCGCCGGGCTACCTTGGCCATGACGAGGGCGGTCAGTTGACCGAGGCTGTGCGCCGCCGCCCGTACAGCGTGGTGCTGTTTGACGAGATCGAAAAGGCGCACCCGGACATCCAGAATATCTTGTTGCAAATCTTGGAGGACGGTCAGCTGACCGATGCCATGGGCCGCAAGGCAGATTTCCGCAACACCATCGTGCTGCTCACCTCCAACTTGGGCGCACGGTTCCTGGCGGGGCAGAACGCGCCGCTGGGCTTTGCCGCCGGGGCAGAAGCCGTGTTTGAAAAGCAGTCCGCGCAGGCTGTGGAGGAAGCTAAAAAGTGGTTCCGGCCGGAGCTGCTGGGGCGGCTGGACGAGGTGATCGTGTTCCGCCCGCTGGCAGAGGAAAACCTTTGCGCCATTGCAGAAAAAATGCTCTGTCAGCTGGAGCAGCGCGCCGCCCGCAGCGGCTACCGGCTGCGCCACACCCCGCAGGTGGGGGCGGCACTGGCTGCCCGGGCGCAATCGGCCTATGGTGCGCGGGAACTGCGCCGTCAGGTGGACAGGGCGGTGGAGCAGGCACTTGCAAACCGCATTGCTGCCGGAACTGCCTGCGTAGGGCAGCACTGGACAGCAGACTGCGCCGCCGATGGCAGCATCGTTTTGCGGGAGGATGAGACCATAACCCTATAAGAAAATAGCGTTTTTGCTTGCAACCGGCACGGTTTTCGACTATTATAGAGGAAATAGAGTTACAACAGGGAGGACCCCGATGCACACGCTGTTTCTTCTGAACCCCGCAGCCGGAAAGGCCGACTGTACCCGCACCCTGCCGCAGCAGATCGCGGCAGCTGCTGCCGGTGCCGGGCTTGCCCCGGAGGACTACACCATCCGCGTCACCACCCACGCAGGCCACGCCCGGGAACTGTCCCGTGCAGCCGCCGCTGCCGCCCAGAAGGCCGGGGTGGAACTTCACATTTTTACCGCCGGTGGTGACGGCACCTTCAACGAGGCGCTCACCGGTGCCCACGGCTTTGATAAGACCGCCGTGGGCTGCCTGCCCTATGGCAGCGGCAACGACTTTCTGCGCACCTATGGTACAAAGGAGGAGTTTCTGGATCTGGACGCCCAGCTGGCCGGCGGGGCAGTGCCCATCGACCTGATGCGCACCAGTCTGGGGCTTTCTGCCACCATCTGCGCCGCCGGTCTGGATGCACAGGTGGCCTACGGCATCCCCAAGTTCCGGCGCATCCCGCTGTGCGGCGGCGAGGCAGCCTATGCGCTGTCCATTGTCCAGCAGCTGTGCGGGCATATCGGCCGCAGGGTGGAGTACGTCATTGACGGCGAGGTGCTGACCGTGGACTGTCTGATGTGCGCAGTGTGCAACGGCCGCGCCTACGGCGGCGGTTTTATGGCCGGGCCGGAGGCACAGCCGGATGACGGCTGGCTGGATGTGTTCATCGTGCGCAAGGTCAGCCGCCGGGTCATTGCAAAGCTGCTGATGCTGTACAAAAACGGCCAGCACTTTCAAAACGGCCAACTGACCGAGGCTGCAAAGCCCTACTTTATTTATCGCCGCGCAAAATCGGTCAGTCTGCGGGCAGCAGATGGCCGTGGGCCCATCATTGCCACCGTGGACGGTGAGTGCGCCCCTTGCAAGCAGGTGTCGGTACAGGTGCAGCCGCTGGCAGGCCGCGTGCTGCTGCCGCTGCCCGCCTACCAGCGCTTTACCACCAAAAAGGCGGGCGTGAAGTAAAAAATAAATCATCAGATCCAAACAAGGCCGCTGCACATTGTTCCGTGCAGCGGCCTTGTGTTTTGCTTATTGTTTTGCAAGGCGCTGCCGTACCCGGTGCTCCAGCGCCTTGTAAAAGCTGCTCAGGCAGAGCGTGAGCAGATATACGGTCAGGGTCCAGACCACAGGATGTACCGTAAGGCTGAACTTGTCCGCAGTCCACTCCATATACCGGATCAGCACCTGATGGATCAGAAAACCGTAAGGGGACAGCCCGGCCATCCACAAAAACGGCTTTGCGGAAAGCAGCCGGGAAATGATTCCCTTGCCCACGGCAAGCAGCCAGACCAGCAGCACCGCAGAGGGTGTGAACAGCACGTTGTACCGGAAGGCCACCGCGCCCAGAACCCCCACCTGCTTGGCGGCGATAAACAGGCAGCCGCCCGCAAGCAGCACAGCGGCAAGCTCCAGCAGGGAGAAAGCACCGCCCGGCAGGCCGCTCTCCTGTTTGCGGCTGTGGTAAAGGCAGCCCATGCAGCAGCTGATGGTAAAATCTCCCGCCCGGAACACAGGGCACAGATAGGTCAGGTAAAAGGCGGCCTTTCCGCTGAGCCCGGCTTTCCAGACCGCAAGGGAGAAAAGACACTGCACGCAGAAGATCACGACGGCAATGCAACGCAGCCTGCGGACATCGGCCTTTTTCAGTACGGCGAGAAGCGGGGGAAAGATGGCATACAGAAAAGCCTGTACCGAAAGATACCACGCCACTCCGTTCAGGCAGAACCAGAAACGGCTGGAGGGGATCCATGTTTGCAGCAGGAAAATGCTCACCACAAGCTGCGCCGCACAGGAGAGCACCCCGCAGGCAGAGGGCTGCGCCAGAAGCCACTTCAGCACAAATAACAACGCGGCAGCCATCATTATAAGGTGCAGCGGGTACAGCTTGCGTATTTTTTGCAGAGAAAAGGCTATGGCGGACCGCAGTCCCGGTGCTGTGCGCGGGCGGTCGTAATAGTTGCAGGTCATCAGAAAACCGGACAGCGCCACGAATACCGTGATCGCCCACGGCCCCAGCCATGGTGCCCCGCAATGGGAGAGGACTACGCTCAGAAATGCGACTGCCCGCAGCCCCTGCAAAGATGAGATCAGCTTTTTGTCTGTCAAAGTATCCTCCGTTCTGCCGCAAAGCGCGTCAGCTGTGTTTTTGTAATGCGCTATAAGTATAAAAAAGACGGCGCGTCCTGTCAAGGACACACCGCTTTTTTGCGTAGTAGGGTGCGATTTTTGGGCGTCATAAATTCTTAACAAAGAAAAATTGCAAAACCCCTTGATTTTTCAGAGCAAGATGAGTACAATACAATTAGCACTCAGAGAAAAGGAGTGCTAAACCGCTGCGGAGCACACACGAAGCCCCCGCAGGACACAACAAAGTTTCAAATAAATTCAATATAATTGGAGGGCAAGAATTATGAAAATCATTCCTCTTGCAGACCGTGTTGTCATCAAGACTGTTGAAGTTGAGGAGACCACCAAGGGCGGCCTGATCCTGACCGGCAGCGCAAAAGAGAAGCCGCAGGTCGCACAGGTCATCGCAGTTGGCCCCGGCGGTGTCGTGGACGGCAAGGAAGTCAAGATGACCGTCAAGGTCGGCGACAAGGTCCTCACCAGCAAGTACTCTGGCACTGAGGTCAAGGTGGACGGCGAAGAGTGCACCATCGTGCGTCAGAGTGATATTCTGGCTGTTGTGGAAGACTGAAACTGAATTTTCCCTTTTCAATTGAGCTTGTATTATAAAGGAGCGATGTATTATGGCAAAGCAGATCAAGCAGGGCGAGGACGCCCGCAAGGCACTGTGTGCCGGTATTGATACCCTGGCTAACACCGTTAAGATTACCCTCGGCCCCAAGGGCCGCAACGTGGTGCTGGGCAAAAAGTTCGGCGCACCGGTCATCACCAACGATGGCGTGACCATTGCAAAAGAGATCGAGCTGAAGGATGAGTTCGAGAACATGGGCGCACAGTTGGTGCGTGAAGTCGCAACCAAGACCAACGATGCCGCAGGCGATGGCACCACCACTGCTACCGTGCTGGCACAGGCCATGGTCAACGAGGGCATGAAGAACGTTACCGCCGGCGCAAATCCCATGGATATCCGCCGCGGCATGAGCAAGGCCGTTACCACCGCTGTGGAGACCATCAAGGCACACAGCCAGAAGGTGAAGGACAGCAACGATATCGCCCGCGTCGGCACCATCTCTGCCGGCGACCCCGAGATCGGCCGTCTGATCGCCGAGGCTATGGAGAAGGTCACCTCCGATGGCGTTATCACCATTGAGGAGAACAAGACCACCGCTGAGACCTACAACGAGATCGTGGAAGGCATGCAGTTCGACCGCGGTTACCTGACCCCGTATATGGTCACCGATACCGACAAGATGGAGGCTGCTCTGGACAACGCCGCCATCCTGATCACCGATAAGAAGATCAGCGTCATCCAGGATCTGGTCCCCCTGCTGGAGCAGGTGATGCAGAACGGCATGAAGCTGCTGATCGTGGCTGAGGATATCGAGGGCGAGGCGCTGTCCACCCTGATTGTCAACCGTCTGCGCGGCACCCTGAATGTCGTGGCTGTTAAGGCTCCCGGCTTCGGCGACCGCCGCAAGGAGATGCTGCAGGATATCGCTACCCTGACCGGCGGCACCGTGATCTCCTCTGATCTGGGCTACGAGCTGAAGGACGCAACCGTCCAGATGCTGGGTCATGCCCGTCAGGTGAAGGTGACCAAGGAGAACACCACCATCGTGGGCGGCGCAGGCGACAAGGACGCCATTGCAGCTCGCATTGCCCAGATTCGCAGCCAGATCGAGGCCGCTACCAGCGACTTTGACCGCGAGAAGCTGCAGGAGCGTCTGGCTAAGCTGGCCGGCGGTGTGGCTGTCATCAAGGTCGGTGCTGCTACCGAAGTCGAGATGAAGGACAAGAAGCTGCGCATTGAGGATGCACTGAACGCTACCAAGGCAGCTGTGCAGGAAGGTGTTGTGGCCGGCGGCGGTACCGCTCCCATCAATGCCATCCCCGCTGTGCGCGCCCTGTGCGATACGCTGGAGGGCGACGAGCGCACCGGTGCCAAGATCGTGTTGAAGGCTCTGGAGGCTCCTCTGCGCCAGATCGCCAAGAACGCCGGTCTGGAGGGCAGCGTCATCATCGACAAGATCGTCTCTGCCAACAAGCCCAACTACGGCTTCGATGCCCAGAACGAGGTCTTTGTCGAGGATATGATCGCTGCTGGCATCGTGGACCCGACCAAGGTCACTCGCTCCGCTCTGGAGAATGCAGCTTCCGTCGCTGAGATGGTGCTGACCACCGAGAGCCTCGTGGCTGACCTGCCGGAACCCCCGGCTCCCGCCGCACCTGCCGGCGGTGACATGGGCGGCATGTACTAATAACTGCCTAAAAACCGCATGAATCCTTGATTTTTGGAGCGCGCAAAAGCGGATTTACGCCAAACTTACGCCACTTACGCCAAAAATCAAAGCGCACTATAGGGTAACAAAATCGGCACTCGCTGAAAAGCGGGTGCCGATTTTTTGCGTCTAGGGGATTTGAAGACTTATGAAACCCACTGATGGATTCTGCGAGCGGCAGACTGTCAGCGGTTTTTTATTGACGAAGAATAGAGATAGGAATACAATAATAGAAAGGGATGTAAAGACGGAAGGGAGTGTGCCGCCTTGGAGAATCAAAAGGACTTCTGCACAGAATGCCGCAGAGAAACGAGCTACACCTTGAAGAAAATCAAAATCAACCGGACCATCCGGGAAAAGGAGTATACTTTTGAAATCACGGCTGCTTTCTGCAACGAATGTGGCGGCGAAATGGGGATTCCCGGCCTGATGGACTATAACATAAAGGAGATCGACGAGCAGTATCGTAACATCAGAACGTGAGATGGGCTAAAGAAGCATACGGCAACAATGATATAAAAGTAGTTTCTTTTCGTGTGAGGTAGAATTAATGAATGCTGACTATGTTGAAAATATCATCAGGAATATTGATAAGCAATCTTATAAATGTATCTTAGTTGATGGCGCTTGGGGAATTGGTAAGTCCTACATGGTAAGAAAAGCGCTGGAGGATATGAAGGACAGAACGTGCTTTATCTCACTTTTTGGAATGGATGACGTTCAAAAAATATACCATGAAGCATTTTTTCAGTTGGCATTGCGTACTTCTCATGGAGGGAAAATCGCAAGCAGGGCAAAAGGATTTGCCAAAGCGGCCGGTAATTTCTGCGCAGAAGTTGCAAACTTGAATAGTGCACTTGCACAAACGGTATCTGAGCGAGAGTTGTTTGCAGTTACGGCAAGCAAATTTAAAAAGAACAGAATTATCGTCATTGACGATTTGGAACGCCGAAAGGCTGGATTGGATTTGGAGGAACTCTTTGGAGTGATTGAGGAACTAAAGCAGTCCAACTATATTAAGGTTATTCTTATTGCCAATTCAAATGAAATTCATGAAAATGAAAGAACTACGTTCAATAAGTATAAAGAAAAAACTATTGATCGTATCTTTGAGGTAACGGAACACTCGGCATCGATTAAGTGGGGAGTGTATGGAATAGATGGAGAATTTATTGATGTCTTTTTGATGCATCATAAAGCAAAAAATTTGAGAACATTGCAAAAGGCTCAAAATTTTTATAATGATGTGAAACAGTATTGCCTGAAAATAGAAAACGAACAATTTATGAACGAAGTAAAGATGCTCTGCTTTGCTGTTGTTGTAGAAGATGTAGATAAGTTATACTATAAAAACGATTCAATAGAGAAAGAAAATACTAACAGCAGATACCGGAAAGATGGGCATATCTTGAGCAATCATTTAAATGTCCGACTTGCAAACTATGTATGTCTTCAATCTAGTGGCGCATTATTGGATGATATCTATAACTATTTTAAAAGCTCTAAGATGCTTAGTGAAGAAACCCTTCAAAAACATTATCAAAAATTCAAGGAAGCCGGTGATAAAGCAAATTATTACAAAACTGATGAGGAGATAGAAACTTACATTCAAAGTTGGAAAGCAAAATTACATGAAGCATCAAATAGTGTAGAATTGACGCAGCTGGCAGGGGAATATGATTATTGGTTTCAGGTGTTGGAAAAAGATGATGACGAACTTATTGAATATTACAGAGATGTTTTAAAAAACATGTTTTTATGTGAGAACAGAAGCGATAAAAGAAGTCCATTGGACTATTACAATAGCAATGAATTCCATGGCGCAACAGAAAAAATTCGTAATATATATGATGAAGTGCTTATACATACGAAAAAAGAGATTATAAGAACATACATCGAGAAACTTGGGGATAGTCTAGATGAAGAAATTGCATATGAGTATTCGTACTGGCTTAAGGACTGGTATACAGGAACGCTAGAGATGCATCGCTATATTGATGAAGAAATTGATCCCTTGTATCAAAGAAATTCGTTCCCTGTTGATAATATGTCAAAAACCAAAAAAATGGTTTGTTATAATGTTATGACCTTGTTATATCTACATGATAAAGAAAAACTTGAAAAATGCTATAATAGTTTGAAATCTGACTTTAGTAAAATGGGAATAAAACGAACAGAGGACATTTTGAAAGAAATTCGAGAAGACAACTAGTTTATATACAAAACAGCCGCCCAGCGACCTTACGGTCTCGCTGGGCGGCTTATTTTTTGCGTTTCC
>OOCZ01001493.1_pt1 | contig 14644 bp, 10 predicted proteins | sample 1671631 | NCBI WGS metagenome assembly OOCZ01 (sample SAMN06348176, study PRJEB24527) | human gut metagenome | reverse complement strand
GGTGAGTCGGGTCCTAAGGCGAGGCCGACAGGCGTAGTCGAATGGATGAACGGGTGGATATTCCCGTACCGACCATGGACCGGCAAAACCGAGACGGTGAGTACTAACCTCCGCCTCGTGGTGGTTCCTTCCTTCGGGTTGGTATCGCCGCGTGGTGTTGGGAGCGTAGCCGCAGTAGGTCAGCGCAGGGGTGACACGGAATGGGAGCCGGCCGCGGAGGTGGTTTTCCGTGGTCAAGCACGCAGCCAGTCATGTAGGCAAATCCGCATGGCGCGCATGGCGAGGTGTGATGATGGGAGCCTTTTGGCTCGATATCCGGTTGTCCAGGCCGTCGAGAAAAGCCTCGGCGTGAGGGCCATGGCCGCCCGTACCCCAAACCGACACTGGTGGTCAGGTAGAGAATACCAAGGCGATCGAGCGAATCCTGGTCAAGGAACTCGGCAAATCACTCCCGTGCCTTCGGTATAAGGGAGACCCACTGGGGTGAACGGGCTCGCGCCGGGAGCTTTGGTGGGTGGCACAGACCAGGGGGTAGCGACTGTTTACCAAAAACACAGGTGCATGCGAAGGCGAAAGCCGCTGTATATGCACTGACGCCTGCCCGGTGCCGGAAGGTTAAGAGGATCCGTCAGCCCCTTTGGGGTGAAGCGGTGAATTCAAGCCCCGGTAAACGGCGGTGGTAACTATAACCATCCTAAGGTAGCGAAATTCCTTGTCGGGTAAGTTCCGACCTGCACGAATGGCGTAACGACTTCCCCACTGTCTCGACCAGGAGCTCGGCGAAATTGCAGTACGAGTAAAGATGCTCGTTAAGCGCAGAAGGACGAAAAGACCCCGGGACCTTTACTATACCTTGGTATTGGCGTTAGGCGCGGATTGTGTAGCATAGGCGGGAGGCTTCGAAGCGCGGGCGCCAGCCCGTGTGGAGCCGCAAGGTGAAATACCGCTCTGTTCTCGTTTGACGTCTAACCTCGAACAGTCATCCTGTTCAGGGACAGTGCCTGGCGGGTAGTTTAACTGGGGCGGTTGCCTCCCAAAGAGTAACGGAGGCGCTCAAAGGTCCGCTCAGCCCGGTTGGCAATCGGGTGTCGAGTGTAATCGCACAAGCGGGCTTGACTGCGAGGACGACGGTCCGAGCAGGGACGAAAGTCGGAGATAGTGATCCGGTGCCGGCGCACGGGCGCGGCATCGCTCAACGGATAAAAGGTACCCCGGGGATAACAGGCTGATCATTCCCAAGAGTCCATATCGACGGGATGGTTTGGCACCTCGATGTCGGCTCGTCGCATCCTGGGGCTGGAGCAGGTCCCAAGGGTTCGGCTGTTCGCCGATTAAAGCGGCACGCGAGCTGGGTTCAGAACGTCGTGAGACAGTTTGGTCTCTATCCTCTGCGCTCGTTGGAATCCTGAGGAGGCCTGCCCATAGTACGAGAGGACCTGGGTGGACGAACCTCTGGTATGCCGGTTGTCGCGCCAGCGGCACGGCCGGTTGGCTACGTTCGGGAGGGATAACCGCTGAAAGCATCTAAGCGGGAAGCCTGCTCCAAGATTAGGATTCCGTACGGTCTTGAACCGTTGTAGCCCGCATGTTGAACACGTGTTTGATAGGCCGGAGGTGGAAGCCCCGTGAGGGGTGGAGCCGACCGGTACTAACGGGCGACGGCGACACAACATTCCGATCCTCTTGTGGAGGGTTGGTTCCGCGTCTTTCCTGTGCTGGATCGTCCTGGACGGCAATATGCGTTGGGATGGTCACGAATACGATTCAAACGATAGGCGTTTGCCTCGCGTCCGCTAGCCGGTTCCCAAACCGCCACGGTTCATAACATAATGGCCGGAATGGCCGCCTTGTTTTGGCTGTCGTTCCGTGATCGCGGTTTTGCGGTGGTCATAGCCCTGGTGAGACGCCCGGTCCCATTCCGAACCCGGTAGCTAAGGCCAGGCGCGGCGATGGTACTGCACTCGAGAGGGTGTGGGAGAGTAGCACGCCGCCGCTTCACACGTTGGGCCTCCCGGTCGAGCCTTTGGCTCCCGGGAGGTCCCTTTTTCATGCTCTTTTTCCGGGCTTCCCGGCGGGCGTCGCTCCAGGAACCCCCGTTTTTTTTATCCGCTCGCGTCCCCTTTTCATCCGTCTCCCGGTCCTTGCTCCCCGTGGCATGCAGGAGTTTTTTATTTCGCGGCACCTTTGTATCGCATGGTCTGTCGGCGTGACTGTTATTAATGATGTGATGAGTCTCACGCGTTATACCCGCGCGGGTTCCAGAGAATCACGTTACGATGGAAAACGGCAGAAGCCCGATAATTGACAATCAGCGAAAGGACCGATGATGACTCTCCTGCAGCATGAACTGACCGATTTTAAGGTGAACGCGTTCCAGAACAACGAGTTCCATGAGGTGACCAAGGCTGATGTGCTCGGCCACTGGTCCCTGTTCTTCTTCTACCCGGCTGATTTCACCTTCGTGTGCCCCACTGAGCTTGAGGATCTGGCTCGCAACTACGCCAAGTTCAAGGAAATCGGATGCGAAATCTACTCCGTCTCCTGCGATACCCATTTCGTGCACAAGGCATGGCATGATGCCAATGAAAAGATCGCCAAGATTCAATATCCGATGCTTGCCGACCCGACCGCTCTATTGGCCAAGGATCTCGACACCTACAACGAAGTCGATGGCATGGCCGAACGCGGTGACTTCATCGTGAGTCCCGAAGGCAAGGTCGTGGCTTATGAAGTCATCTCTTCCAATGTGGGCCGCAATGCCGAAGAACTGCTACGCCGTGTGCAAGCTTCTCAGTTCGTCCACGAACATGGCGATCAGGTCTGCCCTGCCAACTGGACTCCGGGCGAGGACACCATCGAACCTAGCCTCGATCTTGTTGGCCAACTGTGATCGTTATTTGACGGACGGATTGTCAATCTAATCCGACGGGTTGTCCGGAGAACCTCCGGGCAACCCCTTGAACAGACAGATTAAGGCGCGAAGGGATTCATTATGTCTCGAAATGATTTGTACGATGTCATAGTTGTCGGCGGCGGTCCCGCTGGTCTGACGGCGGGATTGTATTTGGCCCGTGCCCGATATCGCGTACTGATTCTCGAGAAAGATGATTTTGGCGGACAGATCACCATCACCAATGAGGTGGTCAACTATCCGGGCGTTGGCCGCACCACTGGCCGTGCGCTTACCCAGACCATGCGTCAACAGGCGCAGGATTTCGGCGCTGAATTCCTTTCCGCCGAAGCCATCGGCCTCGACGTGCATGGCGACGTCAAAACCGTGCATACTTCACGCGGCGACTTAAAGGCTTTCGGTATTCTCATCGCCACCGGCGCCAGCCCACGCAAACTAGGGTTCGAAGGGGAATCCGAATACGCTGGCCGCGGTGTGGCCTACTGTGCTACCTGCGATGGCGAATTCTTCACCGGCAAGGAAGTACTGGTGGTCGGCGGAGGGTTCGCAGCAGCCGAGGAATCCGTGTTTCTGACCACATACGCCTCCAAAGTCACCGTTCTCGTGCGGGAACAGGATTTTACTTGCGACGCCACGGTGGCCGCCGCAGCCAAAAACAATCCAAAAATCGACGTGCGTTACCAAGTCGAGCTGCAAGGCGTCACTGCCGGTCAAGGCGGTTTGCGTGAAGCTACGATCCTGAACCGGGCCACCGGCCAGACCGAAACGTGGAAACCTGCTGACGGTGGCACGTTCGGCGTGTTCGTGTTCGCAGGATATGTGCCCGCCACGAATCTGGTGCGCGGCGTGGTGGAGCTGGACGATTATGGTTACGTGGTCACGCACGGCTATCTCGAAACCTCGGTGCCGGGCGTGTATGCAGCCGGTGATCTGCGGGCCAAGAACCTGCGGCAAGTGGTTACTGCCACCGCCGATGGTGCTATTGCCGCGGTGGAGTTGGAACGGTATGCCAAGCGGATGAGCGAGAAAACCGGTTTGATACCACAGCGCCCGACCTCTTGCGTCTACGAGCAGTCCACAACGAAGACAGATGCTGCCTCGTTGGCTGACACCACGCCCGCACCGGCGCCCGTCAAACGCAGCACCGATGCCGCTGCCGCAGCAAACGCCGTCAGGAAGCCCGGCGAATTGTTCTCCGACGCCACCAAACAGCAGCTCAACGTGGTCTTTGGCCGCATGTCTCGGCCGGTCACGCTTGCTCTGGAACTGGACGATACGCCGCTGTCCACGGAACTGCGGGGATTCATTGATGCGATGGTCGCGTTATCCGATGGCAAGCTGAAATCGGTAGTGGTCGATGGTGAGTACGAGAAGGATGATACGGGGCGTGCGGTATTCGATGTGGAACACGTGTTGCCGGCAGCACGTCCATGCGTGCGCATGGTGGTGGATGGCAAGCCGACCGGCCTCGCCTTCCATGGCGTGCCCTCCGGCCATGAATTCAATTCGTTCGTGCTGGGCCTGTACAACGCGGCCGGTCCCGGTCAGCCGTTGGGCGATGATCTGATCGAACGGACAAAGTCCATTGCAAGCCCGCTGAATATCATGATTCTCGTCTCGCTCACCTGCACGATGTGCCCGGAGACAGTGCTCGCCTCCCAACGCCTCGCCTCGCTAAACCCTGCCGTGCGCGCCGAGGCCTACGACGTTTCGCATTTTCCTGAGCTTAAGGACCAATACGGCGCAATGAGCGTGCCCTGCATCGTCATCAACCGTGGTGGCGAGCAGACCGTCGAATTCGGCAAGAAGAGCATTCCTCAGATGCTTGATCTCATCGGCGCGTGACAAGCGTGTGACAAACGGTGATAAGCGCGTGAGCACGCTTCGGCCCACGGGATTCCGTCGCCTGATTCTGTGAACCGAATGCCACGCGATGACGAATATGCCCGGAATCAGGTTTTGGCTTGATTCCGGGCATATTTATATGCGACGGCGCAGGCACCCAGTTCGTGGGATTATCCGCTGTAATCCCACGAACTAGGAACCACGAACCTATGGGGGCTAGGCGACGGCGACGCGCTTGCCTGCGGCCTTGACCAGCGAAATACTGATCAGCGCGATTATGAACAGCACGATGAGTACCGGAATCAACGCGGCATAACGGTGCGCCTGATCGGGGGCGTGCGTGACGACGAACGACGCCAGCTGATTGCCGGACAAGCCGGCGAATGCCCAGGCGCTCAAGGTCAGCCCATGCGTGGTGGATACGGTTTTCGTGCCGAAGTGCTGATCGAGCAGTACCGGCAGGGTGGAGAAGCCGCCGCCGTATCCGGCGTTGACGAGGAACAGCATCATCAACACGGCCCACAACAAAGCGCGGTCGATACTGTTAGTGCAAACCTGCAGCAGGCATACGGCGATCGATATCACGAAAATCACCTGATATACGGTTTCGCGGCGCTTGAGGTGATCGGACAGCGTGGAGAGGCCCACGCGGCCGGCGGTGTTGAACACGGAATCCACGGCGAGCACCAAACCGATAATGCCGGAAATGGCGGCCGCGAACGCGCTCGGGCTTAGCGGAGCGTACTGCGGGAACGCCTTCAGCACATCATGCAGGATGTCTTTCTCTTGGCTGATAAGAGCTAGACCACAGGTGATGTTGATGTAGAAGGCGAGCCAGATGCCCCAGAACACGGGTTTCTTAAGAATCGAGACGCGGCTGACATAGGAGGTCGCGGGATCATAGACCCAGCCGGCGGGGCGGCGTATGAGCAGGAATCCCACGAGCATCATTATCGCGTAAACCACGGCGAGCGTATAGAACATGTTCACCAGGCCGATCGAGCCGATCAGGTATTCCATCACCGGACTGGCAATGGCTTTGGCCAAGCCGAAACCGGCGACTGCGATACCGGTGGCGAGGCCCTTGTTGTCGGCGAACCACAGCATCAGGTTCTTGACCGGGGTCAGGTAGCCGATGCCCAGGCCGACACCCATGATCGCGCCGTAGCAGATGAACACGCCGGGCAGGAATCCCAAGGCGATGCTCACGCCCGTACCGGCGAAACCGACCACAAAGCAGACCATTGAGATAAGAGCAGATTTCTTGATGTTTTTCTCAACCATCGGCCCGGCGAATGCAGCGGACATGCCAAGAAAGAAGATGGCGAGAGAGAAGCCCCATTCCACGGAGGCGGGGCTGGCGTGAAGCTGGTCCGCGATCAACTGCTTGAACACGCTCCAGCAATAGACGGTGCCGATTGGGATATGGATCAATAGTGCGGGGATGATTGCGCTGGTCCAACGATTCTTGGTAAACCTTGCCATGTATAGGCGAATCCTTTCGCAACTGGCGTACGATGACCTGCCGGTTGGAACAAGAGGAGTTTCGTCGAGGAAACGGATGCACACCACATGTACTGCGAACAATTCGCTGAACATCTTTGGTGTTGTTTTCATCGGCGCCGCTGGCTCTTGTCGACGCCGACAAACAGCACTATAACACCGTTACGGTGATGCCGTGACCGATTATCGTGGGTTGCGACCGTGAGCTTATTCACATCGAAAACGGTTATGGAACGGTATCAATGTGAGTAAACTTGTGCTGCTGAACCATGAAAGCCTGACGGTTGAGTTTACAAGCGAGGCATCCCGACCTCAGATTGACGATGAGCTCGTGGACAACGTGGTGGCGTTGGCCAATACCGAAAAAACGGGTCGTTGTACCTTGGCATCGAAGACAACGGCACGGTAACCGGTGTTAGCAGGGAACATCGCAGCGTTGACGGGCTGGCGGTGTTTATCTTCTTCAGCAAGACGGTGCCGCAGGTCGCGTGGTGCGTGCTGAAATCATCCATGCGGACAACGGGTTGCCGGTGGCGTGTATCGAGGTAGACCGCAACTTGCAGATTGTGTCCAGTATCCAGGGGGCGGGACAGCGCCGTCTGAAGGAGGATGGAACGCCCGAGGTGGTGCCGCTGTTCCCGAGCCGGTTCGTCAGTCGCCTATCCCAGTTGCGCAACTACGACTACAGCGCCCAGCCCGCGCGGAATCACGATTGGACGACTGGGATCCTGTCGCGCGCGAACGGTTGCGCGACAGGATTCGTCTCACCAATTCCGGCGATACATTGCTGCTGTTAGATGACGATGACCTCGACCATGCGTTGTTGATGGTGGTGGACGGTTCCTACGGTCCGCAACCATCGCTTGCCGGAGTGCTGACCATCGGCAAGGTGGATGCGATCCGACGTTCCATGCCCATGGCATCGGAAGTGTTTCAAGTGATGAAAGGGGCGTCTTTGGCCGTCAACGCCGAGCCCTTCGCGGATGCCGTTGGTTGATATGTTCTCGCACATCAACGCATTGAAGCCTTGGAATCCGAATCACGAAATCATGAGCGGTCTGGTTCATGTCAATCTGCCTGATTTTGGCCGTCAGGCGTTCCGTGAGGCAATGGCCAATGCGTTCTGCGATCCTTCGTCGCCATTGAGCAATGGCATTGTCGGGAAAGTTGGACGAAGTCGGCGAAGCGGATAGGTGGATTTGGGAACGGCTGGGGCATATATGGGAACGCCTCGGCTGCTGGACCGGTTCATCGCAGCAGCCGAGGCGTTTGATAAAGACTTAAATCTTACTTGCTGAAAACCTTCTTGAACAAGGTGTCGGTGGCGCCCTGTCGAACGGCATCGTCGGCTTCATCGCCATTGCCGCGGGCATGACCGGTGACGCGACCGCCGCCGACATGACCGCCGCGAACATCCACACCTTCGAAGTCTGCGCCTTCTATGTGCCGCTCGACCTGATCGTGCTCAGCCTGCTGGTGTTCACCTTCAAGGTGAAGATCAACGAGAAGATGCACGCCGAAATCGTCGAGCAGCTCGAAGCCAAGCTCGCGGCCGGTGAGATCTCCGACGAGGAAGCCAAGACGGTCGAGACGGTTGAAGCGTCAACGAGAAGGCCAAGATTCTGACCGAATAAATAACCAATACTTGCCACTCCTTCCTTTCTCTCTGATGGAGGCCCCAATTTCGATTGGGGTCTCCATTGGTATATGCACTGTTTTATAACCGTGTAAAGCTTGTCAGATGAACAAAACGACCAATGCCCCCGGGGCGTAAATGCAACCAATGTTGTTTCGCATTTTCGCTCAAGGCATATCTTGCCGTATTCTGAGGCGAACCATGTATTTTCGTGAATGGCCAATCGAAGAATCGAATTAGATTTCATTGTTTCGGATGAGAAGGTCCCAGCTTCACAGGGGGTATTAATGACATTCATCTCACGAGCGGCGCGCTATGTGCTCAGAAAACGAGTGCGCACCGCGGTGCTGTTCATTGTGCTGACCATCATAACGGCGAGTATGCTGTCCGCAACCGCGGTTTCTCAGGCAGCTCAACATGAGGCCGGACAGATTGAAAAACAGGCGGTCGGCGGATTCGTGCTGGCCAGTAACCTGCAAGGCAGCATGCTGACGCCTCGCGGAGGCGGAATGGTTCGTCCCGCTGATGTGCAACGAATCTCGAAGCTGTCCGGTGTTGACTCGTACATGGTCAGGCAGAACGCCACCGCCGATCTCGTGGGAGCCAGCGTGGTGAAGGTCCCCGGCGGCGATGATTACGATGCGGAGAAAGAACAGCAGTTCGGCAATACGGCCAACGTCATAGGCACAAACGATTCGTCAAAACTCAATGTGTTCACGTCCCACACGCTCGGCATGGTCGAAGGACGTCATCTAAAGACGTCCGATAAGCATATGTCGATGGTCCATGAGGATCTCGCCAAAACCAATGGGCTTAAAGTCGGCGATACCCTCACGCTCAAGGCCAATCCATATGATGCCGACAATGAGTCGCATTCGACGGCAACCGTCAAAACCACCATCGTCGGAATATTCAAAGGGGACAGCGACAGAAAGGTATCCAGCCGCGCGGAACTCACCTCCAACACTGTGTACACCGATTTGGACACTACAAGTACTCTGTACCAGTACAAGGCCGGCAAGGAAATATACCAGGATGCCACTTTCGTTCTGGACAGGGGTGTCGACGTGGAGAAAACCATGGAAGCGGCGAAGAAGCTTCCGGTGGATTGGAACAACTACCAGATCACGCGCAATGACCAATATACGTCGAGCATGCTGAATGCCGCCCGAAGTGTGCGCTCCATGATGCGCGGCGCTTTGATCGGCGTGACCATCTCGGCAGTGATAGTCCTCAGCCTCATGCTCTTGCTGTGGATGAACGACCGACGTCAGGAGATGGGCGTATTGGTGTCCCTCGGCATCGGCAAGCCATCCCTGATCGCCCAATATCTAACCGAGATGATTCTGATCGGCCTGCCGTCCCTGGTCCTCGGATGGCTGTGCGCACGGGGAGCGGCCCAATGGCTTGGCACCTCGGCCCTCCGTTCCGTGAACGCCTCCGCGGCGAAGGAACTGAGCAGCATGGGACAGGTCGGCGGCGATCTTGAGTCCAATATGTCGGTTCGTACCTTGGATTCGCTCACGGTATCGATCGACACAACCGCCGTACTGTATGTATCGCTCGGCCTGCTGGCGGTGATGCTGGTATGCGTCGCCATATCGTGCATACCGATGCTGCGCAAGTCGCCACGAAGCCTGTCGGAGCTCCGATGACGGGCATGAACGTGTGGAAGCGTGCCACGCTGGCAATCGTACGTAAACCGGTACGCAGCGGAATCATCGGACTGTTGATGCTGATGGTTTTCACCAGTCTCGTGGCTCAGGTCGGAGCGTCAACGGCGCTTCAGAAAATGTCCGACGATATCGGCGGAAGCCTGGGAATAGGTTTTACCGTCGACACCGGCGAGAATCCCGTCAGCCCAAAGGAAGCGATCCGGTTCTCACGCATCCCCGGCGTAGGGAAAACCGTTTACGAACGTAAGACCCTGGCGCAGGTGGATGGCGCGCATCCGGTTGTCCCCGAACATGGTCCTCGGCTGGATTCCGGTCTATCCACGCAGGTCAGCGTGCTGGGCACCACTGACTCCTCGTTGTCCGAAGAGTTCCAAAGCGGCCTGTACCGGTTGGAACAAGGACACCACATTTCAGGTAATGGCCGGAACGTACTGATTCACCGGGATTTCGCACGTGAGAATGGACTATCGGTGGGATCGACCTTCCGACTCAGTCAGGAAGGCCGCGATTCCACCGTTCGCGTGGCCGGAATCTTCTCTGGCAATGTACAGGCACAGAGCCCTATGCCATCGGACGCATCGGAGAATCTCATCTATTCGGGCGCTCAAGTGGTTTCCGCGCTGACTGGAGAGGAACGGGTCGGCACGATCCGGTGCCTCTCGGATAATCCGCGGGATCTTTCCGCAGCAATGGCCCAAGCAAAAAAAATCGCCGGAAGCGAGTATGGCGTCACCGATGACTCGGCGCAGCTTTCCGGCGTGCTGCAGTCGGTGGAAACGGTACGCGATCTGGTCCGCATGGTGCTGTTGTCCGTCTGCCTGGCCGATGTGCTGGTATTGGGCATGGCGCTTGTCTTCTGGATTCGCTCACGCATCCATGAGATAGGCACCCTTCTGGCCCTCGGCATCGGCAAGATGCAGATTATCGCCCAGTTCGCGATCGAAACCGGTCTCATGGCTGTGGTCGCCGCCCTGTGCTCGCTGGGAACGGGCTCCCTATTGTCCGGTTACGTGTCCTCGCTCCTGCTGCACGATTCGGGAGTCGCACCTCTTGAATCATTGCAGGTGGAGGCTCTGCCGCCAGAACAGACGCTGCTCATCCTGCTGCTCGGATGCGCGGTCATCGCAATCGCGCTTGCCGTGTCGTGCGCCGCAGTGCTGGCCAAATCCCCGAAATCCATTCTTTCCTCTATGCGTTAGGAGATACTAATCATGACTATCTGTCTGCAATTGGACCATGTCAATTACTCATACGGCGCGGCGAAGATTCGCGTTCTTTCGGACGTGAACGCAGATTTCGAATCCGGAAAGATGTATGCGATAACCGGTCCATCGGGAGCGGGAAAGAGCACTTTGCTGTCTCTGCTGGCCGGTCTGGATGCCCCCTCTGATGGAGTGGTTCGTTTTGAGGGCGAGGATATAGCTACGACGGGTTATTCAAAACACCGTCGCGAGCACGTGTCCTTGGTGTTCCAGGACCATAATCTGATCGACTATCTCACCCCCGAAGAGAATCTGCGCCTGGTCAATCCCAAGGCCGATATGAAGATCCTCGAGGATCTGGGGCTGAGCCGTGAGGAATCGAAGCGCAACATCATGCACTTGTCGGGTGGCCAACGTCAGCGGGTGGCGGTCGGCCGCGCCCTAGTGGCGCCCGGCCGCGCGATTCTGGCGGATGAACCGACTGGCAGCCTGGATCCGGAAATGACTGATGAGGTGATTGATCTTTTGCGGCATGCCGCTCATCAACTCGGTAAATGTGTCATTGTGGTGACGCATTCCAAACGTGTCGCCGATTCCGCCGATGCCGTTTACACCCTCAGACATAAGAAGCTAGCCAAGGCATAGCACTCTCGCACAGACCGCGTTTTCCGTCGGAACAGCGTGGATTGGGGCGACATGCACGGGTTTGGGTAGATACTTTCGTCGCGGACGCTCGCGTTACTCTGGCATCCGTTCGTTATACCCGCCTGTTTGCGCAAGTCCTCGGAGGGATGCGTAGCTCCCTGTGTGTTGCCCCGTTTGCTGAGTGCAAGGGTTGTCATATCGCTTTTGCCTGTTTATACAAGTAAAAACTACTTGTCGTGGGATGCAACTGCGGAACTGGGCTATTGCGCCCAGAGACACAGTGCGAGCGTGTTAGATGACTTGTTATTACAACGGTAGTTCCCGATAAACCAAATCGTCACGGACTGCAAAGCCCTGCCGTTCCCAGAAATCGTTGCCGGCGTCGTTGTCTGTGGGCACTCCGACAGCGACTTTCGGCAGACCGATTGCACGAAGCGTTTCAACCACACGGCCCACCAACATCGAGCCAATGCCCCTACCGCGTGCGTCGGGGTCGACCGCCGTGTGGTAGATGCGTGACCGTCTTCCGTCGTGACCGGCAAGAATCGCGCCAATGATCCTTCCGTCATCGTCCTCAGTTACGAAACAGGTGTCGGGATTGCGTTTGAGAAACGTCTTTATCGCATCCTCGCAATCGTCTATATCCCTCATAGTGAAACCTGTGCATCGTGTCCACAGTCCGTATACCAGCGGATAATCCTCGATTTTCATATGGCGTATGGTCATTGCGATTGGTTCGGTCATATTTCCTTCTCTCCTTCTTAAACGCCAATTCCGATTCTCGCATCGTTCGCGGTACTTCCCGTGTGGGTATGCCATATTTGTGTTGCGCGGCCGTCTGCAGCGCGCGTGTCGGGGAAGCCCCCTGAAGGATAATCCTCGATTTTCGGGGATACCCCGGATGTGAACATACGGCAACGGTATGGTGAACTGTGCTTAACTGAAATCATGCATATGAAGAACGGAAGCATCGCGAGAGCGGCGGCTGTGGTAATCGCAACCGCCATATTGTGCGGCATTGTGCCTATGATTGGCGTCGCACTGCGCAATTCGGCAATCGCAACAACGCGTGAAACCAATATTTTGCAGACTTTAGCGACGCTGCCAGAAGGGTTGCGCGACTGCTCCACGGTACTTGCGTACCTATTTTCAACGGTAGGCTGCATCGCAATCGTCGCCGCGTTTGCCGCTGTCGATTTGCGTATTACCGGCAGCAGGCGCGTCGTCATCCGCGATGTCGTCGTGTCGGCGGCGCCGATACTGTACGTGACCGGTGTCAAATGGCTGGTCGAACGCCCCCGTCCGATCACGTCCGTCGGCAGTGATCTATTGCCGGGCGATCCAAGTTTTCCGAGTGGTCACACGGCAGCCGCGGTGATCGTATCGGTCATGATGATTCTTACCGTGCGTAATTTCGCGCGCAAACGCTTTCCCGACGGAGAAGATGACGGGCGTGCAAACCGAAGACGGGTATTCCTCCGCAGGACGATCATTGGCGCTGTCGCGCTTGTCGTGGCGGTTGCCTGTTCGCGACTACTGCTCGGCTTGCACTATCCGACCGACGTGATTATTTCCGCCACCATCTGTCCACTCATTTCCTACGCCGTATGGTGTGTATGGAACGCATACGAAAGCGCGGCGGAGCGGTAAAAACGTATCTGCCATGTGAGTTCCTTTGATTCCGAAATCAGTTAAGGAATATCCGATTGTGCGGGCAAAACGACAGGTTGTGTAATGGAGCGCAGGTTGGCGGCGAAAGGCTGGTTCAATCAAACTAGCGGCGGATGCTCACATGCGATGCAGCCAAGAACATCCGCAACAAGAACAGCGCAGGCTCAGGGAGGGCCAAGCGGGTTCGAGGAGTTAGTGCAAGGGAGAACCAATGGAACTCGAAGAACTTTCGGTCGTTGAAAAGGCCGCAATGCTTTCCGGTGGATCCGAATGGGATTCGCGAGGCAACGACCGCGCAGACATCCCCAGCTTCGTGATGAGCGACGGCCCCCACGGCGTGCGCCGCCAGCTCGGCGAAGGCGATCATCTCGGCATCGGCGCATCCAAGCCGGCCACCTGCTTCCCGACCGCAGGAACCGTGGCCAATTCTTGGGATCCGGCGCTCGCCGAAGAAATGGGCGAGGCCCTCGGCAGCGAAGCGCACGATCTTGACGTGAACGTGCTGCTCGGCCCGGGCATGAACATCAAGCGCAACCCGTTGTGCGGACGCAACTTCGAGTACTATTCAGAGGATCCGATCGTCGCCGGCCGCATGGCCGCCGGTCTGATCCGCGGCATCCAAAGCAACGGCATCTCCGCATGCCCGAAGCATTTCGCGGTCAACAGCCAGGAATTGCGCCGCCAGGCCAGCAACTCCGTTGTGGACGAGCGCACCATGCGCGAACTGTACCTGACCGGTTTCGAAATCGCCGTGCGCGAAGCTCATCCGATGACCATCATGACCTCCTACAACGAGATCAACGGCGTCTACGCGCACGAAAACAAGCATTTGCTCCAGGAGATTCTGCGCGACGAATGGGGCTTCGACGGCATGGTCGTCTCCGACTGGGGCGGATCCAACTCCGCGGTCGCAGCAGTCAAGGCAGGCGGATCGCTGGAAATGCCGTCTCCGGGCTTCACTTCCGTGCGTGAGCTGGAAGGCGCGGTCAAGGCGGGAACCCTGTCTGAAGCCGATATCAACGCGCGTGCCGCAGAAGTCGCAAAAATCGCGGCAGCGACCAAGCTGGTCGGTGTTGGACGTAACGATCTGCTCAAAGACGATATCGCAGCAGCGCATCACGACGTGGCACGCAAGGTGGCCGAAGGCTCCAGTGTGCTGTTGAAGAACGATAACGCGACCCTGCCATTCAAGGCCGGCACCCGCGTGGCGGTGATCGGCGATATGGCCGCAACCGCACGTTATCAGGGTTCCGGCTCCTCCAAGGTGAACGCCACCAAGGAAGAGAACATTCTTGAAGAGGTCAAGAACGCCGAAGGCCTCGTGCTTGCCGGCTATGAGCAGGGCTATGACCGCCAGGGCAAGGCTGACCGCGTGCTCGTGGAAGACGCAGTCGCGCTGGCTGGCAAGGAAAGCGTTGATGCGGTGCTTGCAGTCGTCGGTCTTGATGAACGCAGCGAATCCGAAGGCCTTGACCGTTCCACCATGGCGATTCCGCAGGTGCAGAACGATCTCGTAACGGCGTTGGCGAAGACCGGCAAGCCGGTGGTGATCGTG